>WLWG01000042.1_pt1 | contig 124753 bp, 139 predicted proteins | sample 6712871 | NCBI WGS metagenome assembly WLWG01 (sample SAMN12718693, study PRJNA515312) | sponge metagenome | isolation source: marine sponge | host: Mycale hentscheli | place: New Zealand: South Island, Marlborough, Capsize Point | collected 2003-05-01 | reverse complement strand
TATAGGAAAGGTCAAAACATTCAGTTTCCTGATAACCAAGGGATTTTCTACGCTGAAAGGGAGAAGGACCTTCCTCAAATTGATCGGCCTGTTGATCTCCTGTTTTGTTTAGACAGACTGTGACCCCCTAATTTTTTAGAAATTTTTGGGCTGCCTTCTAGCCAGGTAACACATAGTGTTCAGACGAATTCGGAAGTTTTAAAACTTTCGGTTTAATAGGAGGCGTAATTTTTTACTATAAATGATGATGTTTATTAGGAAAATCAATTAAATAATTGATATCTGGCACAAAATTAAATCATGAATGAATACGTAAATGATATTAAAAATGTTTCAGCTGACGATTTCGATCTTCGCGTAAGTCAGCTTTACCATTGGGTCCAATCGGGAGGATTTTATTATCCCGGTATTAATTCAAATTTTTGTCTAATTGTGGATAGTGGTTTGACGCAGGAATACGAGTTGAAAGAGATATCAGACCAGAATCTGAAAGATATAGTTATAGCATATAACAAAATGTTTTCTCAATATCTTTCAACGAAGGAAAATGATAATAGCATAACTGAACCTTCACTTCAGTTGAGAAAGATAAGTTGCCCCGATTCTCATCTTAAGTTATTTTATCCTGAACGTTTCTATCACATGATATTATCATTGGAAATGAAAAATAAACATGAGCATTCCAGGGCCAAGAGCGAAATAGTTTTATCAGATGAACTGGCTCGCGAGTATATTGAATTTTTTGCGGCTACAACCAAATTTCGCAACAGTCGTCAGGAATATGTCCCCGAATTTGTCAGTCCTTCTTCTGAATATATAAAAGGATGATTGTACCCTAATATAAAGTCGACTCTAAGCTAGACAGTTAACTATTAAATAATAATCAAAATTGAATAATTAGGTTCAATGTGGATCTTTAAAAGACTAGCGTGATGGCAGCAGAGGATAATGAGAAAAAAAAAGGTTGAACTTAAATTTGTTCTAACTGAGATAGATGATCTTCATAGTCACTACTGCGACCTCACGAAACATATGGCTTTCTATTTAAAAGATTCGGGAGATAAATTTGAGGATATTATTGTGATCGGGGATTATGTTGATAATGAGATAATAGCTTTATCTACGGAAAATCAAAATTTAGCGGAAGCGGCCGGATTTATCATCGCACCCCCTAATATAAAGTCGGTCAGAAGATAAACGACTAACTATTATTTAATAGTTAAATTAAAATTGATAAATCTAAATACATTTTTATCAAAAAATGGATCCTTGCTTCAAAGAGATTACATGCCGCCCATATCACTGGGAGTTCAAGGATAGGGAACTCGATGAGAGAGGTAGGCGATTATGCATTGATACATGGTGTTTAGATCGTGAGAACGAGCCTGTTCTCCTTAGGATAGAAGATTTCCCTGCGTTATGTATGGTGGAACTTCCAGGTTATATTAACGGCGTAAGTACTAATTGGAACGGTCATAATGCCGATTTATTAATGAACGAGATTTCATATCGTTTCAAGAAATCTCCTCCTGCTAATTATAAATTACGTCTGTTGAAAAAGATATATTTCTTTAAAGGCAAGAGAAAATATCCTTTCCTCCAATGTTTCTTCAATAGTTACAAATCTATGCTCGAATTCAAGTATAGTATCGATAATCAACCTCTCAATACAAAGTCTTTCGGTACAGTATTATTGAGAGTGTGGGAAAACAATATTTCTCCTGTGAGAAAACTAAAGACAGCCTTAAACATTAAAACATGTCAATGGATTAAATGTACGGGCGAAATGACGGATGAAATGATATCAACATGTAAGCAAGAATATAAGGTTAAATTCGCCAACATCGAGGGCTTACCGAAAGAAGTAACTAAAGAATGGTATACTTACCCCAGAATATTCGTATATGATATTGAATGTTATGCTCACAAGAGAGGAACTTTTCCGCAATCTTTAGTATTAAAAGATTGCGCATTCATGATATCTTGTATATATCAACGAGTTGGTCATAAGGATACACGACGGAGATATGCCATAGTCTGGGGTGAATGTAGTCACATACCTGAAGATAAGATGCGAGATACCAAAGTGATTAACGTAAACAGTGAGATGGAACTTATATCCAAGTTTGGTGAATTGGTTAATAAATATGATCCCGAGATATTTAGCGGATATAATATTAATAAATTTGACGCGCCTTATCTGGACAATAGATTGAAGTTATACATGCGGGACTGGCCCAACATGAGTAGAATTCCTATGGAACCTACCGTGGCTGATACATCTGATTGGGAATCAAGAGCTTTTGGCTTTGTATCAGTAACATTATTAAAATGCCAGGGCAGGATAACATTCGATTTATTCCCATTCGCCGAGAGACAATTTAAACTTCACAAATATGACTTAAACACGGTGTCCAAGTTCGTCTTGAAAAGAGGTAAACATGATGTTAGCGCTCAATATATGTTCGATACTTTTGCGATGACGCAAAGGGCCCGAAAGGATAATGACAAAACATTAATGGAAGAAGCTACAAAGAGAATGGATAAAGTACTCTTATATTGTATAGAAGATTCCGAATTAGTCTTAGACATTTTTGAAGGAACAAATGTATGGGTTAGCAGTGTGGAGTTTGCTAGTGTTTCGGGAATTAATATTCAGGATTTGTATGTGAGAGGTCAACAGATTAGTTCTTATTCCTTAATTTACAATAAAGCCGTTTCTAGAGGATATGTTATTAATAATATCGATATGAGTACCATGGAGAATATGGATGGCGGTTTTGTGAGAACGCCCAAAAAGGGGCTACACGATAAAGTTTTTGATGTTGATTTTACTAGTCTATATCCGTCCATTATTATTTCGGAAAATATGTGTTACACCACATTGGTCCCCCCCGAAATGAACGATATTGTTAACGATGAAGATTTTAATGTAATAGAATTCGATCAAGAAGAGACGATTGAGACCCCAGAAGATGAGGATGGAATGTCATTATTTGCAGGGTCTGATTCAGAAGAGTCATTTATTGGAGGGAAAGGATTCGAGTCGGCAGATCCTGATAAACCAAAAACAGTAACAAAGCATTACGTTCGCAAATATTTCAAGGGAGAAGTAATTCGAAAGGAAGTAATCGATGGCGTCACAAAAGTCATTCGCGAGAAAGGTATTGTACCCGAGGTATTGTCTGAGTTACTGGGCGAAAGAAAGAAGATTAAGGAAGAAATTAAAGCCTTATACAAGAAATATGGATATAAATTGGAGAAAATCTCGGAAGAGAAAGAAAAAGCACGCATCGAATTTAGGTTGGTTGTTTTGGATAAAATTCAATGGTCACTTAAGATCAGAGCCAATTCCATCTTCGGTTTCTTCGGGGCTAGAAAGGGACGACTTCCGCTACTTGATATCGCCGCATGCGTAACAGCTGTGGGTAGACAGCATATTGGCAAAGTCGATCAATATGCCGAAGAAAGAGGATGTGAAGTAGTATACAATGATACGGATAGCTCTTTCATGAAAGTACCATCTCACGTTCCAACTAGTGAAATAACTGCATTTGGAAAACAATTCGGTACGGATGTCAGCAAATTATTTCCAGATGGCGTGGATGCTGTATGGGAGAAATCTATGAGAATTCTATGTCTTAAAAAGAAGAAATATGCATATTTGATATATGACGATAATGGCAAACTGATACTAGATCGAAATAACATGGGACAAAAAGGTATCATGTCAGCCAGAAGAGATAATTGCCAATGGGCCCGAGATACATATAATGAAATATTATGGCAAACCATGATAGAGACTCCAGTATATTATACGATTAGATTTTTGTATGATGAAACGTTAAAATTACTCAACGGAGAGGTGCCCATGGAAGATTTGATTATCATCCGGAAGATGGGCGCGGTTTATAAGAATAATAACTTCTTCATGAAGGTTTTCGCTGATCGAATGAAAGCATTGGGAAGGCCAATAGAGCCTGGTGAGAGAATAGGCTATATAATAGTTAAGAAAGAGAATGCTAAACTTTTGGGAGAAAGAATGATTACTGATGAAATGTACAGGGAAACTCTTGGTACCGAAAATGAATATCAGATCGATTACGAATATTATTTAGAGAAAGGATTGCAATCGCATGTGGATCAGATCATTAGCATTGTTTATGCAGATGATCTCAAACATATCGACTATAAAGCCAACAATAGATGCAAAGTGGTCTATTTTAGCGAACCAGTAGCTTTTATGTGTAAGATGATCAAGTATAATTTATCTATAACGGAACTCGAGTCTTACATTGAAGATCTCAAACCTATTACCCCCAGAATCTCTCGAAAGAAATGATCTGTGGACGCGGCAAATATTAATTAATACTTACCCATTACATACTTAAAAATATTAACTAATATTTTTCTCTAACAATGACTAGCTATATCAGTGTATAATGGAATGGTGTATTCTTCGTTTACAGGGTGTAACTTAACTGGTGCTAATGGCGCATTTCTACCGCCTCGATTGACAATAAAAGGCTCGTTCATTATCAATTGATATTCTCCTCTTAATAATTTAGCAGAATCTTCACCGGGTACCATTTTTTCAGGCTTATAGGGAAGTTGATTAATTACGACTATGATTGCTAAAAGCGAATAGAATCTCGAATCAGCCTTCTTGACATTGTTAAAAAAGGCCCATCTTAACACATTTATTGGACCAGTCCCATCATCACCATAAAGTGTACCAAGAATATCCCACAGGATTGTTGTAGGGTCGGTCCCGCCAATTCTTTTCCATCTGGAGCCATCATAATAGGTATTACGAGCGGTGATACCCTTTGGATATTTTCCAGAGGCTTGGATGAAAAAGTTCCACCATGTAACTGCATTGTAATCTTTATCAGCTAATCTCTTGTAAAAGACTAGAGCAAGTTGTTTCAGATCTAGGGGATCAGCGGGTTTAAAAAAGTTAGCATTCATGTTACCATTAATGAAATTAATGTCTTCGGGTGTATAATCGCTGTCTATCGGTAAGTTCTTAATTTTAGCATATGCGATACATTTGGCATTGGTATATGTTTTCCATAGTTCTTCCGATAGGTGCGTTTTTGGTATTTCTGCGAAATCGCTGATAATACCGTCAATATATTCGAAGGAAGGATCGGGATTTCGATTAAGAAAATCTATTGTTCCGATCGATAAGCCCATATATGATACCCCTATATCTTCGGCAGCGATAATTTTCAGAATATTAATGAAAGATGTGAAATTACCCTTGGCCGATGAGTCTGACAATTCTTTAATCCGATATAATTCAACTCCCACTTGTCGGGCTTTATCAAGCATACCAGCTTGAATATATTTCTGAAGATAACTCTTCATATCATTAAAGGAATATCCCGAGTAGGTAGTAGCTACACCGAGCCTAGAAGACATCTTACCAATGGAAGGCATCGTGACTGAAATAGATGACGGTGAAGATCCCACAGGAGGACTTCCAATTATTGGTGGCGGAAGTTTCGATGATGACACCATAATCGGGGTGGAAGAAGCCCCAGTTATAGGCAATGGAATAGCGGATAAAGGCAGCGTTGAAATTTTACCAGATCCTCTAGGTACTCCAATATCTCCTAATATGGCCGTAGCTGGAACCGCAGTTGGGAATAATCCTCCCGGAGATATCGATGGACCTAAGCCAAACTGACTTTGCCAGTCAGCATAATATTTTCTTAGTAGATCCTGAGCCCGAACGACTTTATTTTCATATTCAGGTGACAACTCCGAGATGTTGCCAAGGCGCCCGGCAACATCTTGGTAATATTTCCCCATGTGTTGAAACCATTTACATTTGTTTGCCGGATGTTTGGGAAAATAAAAATAAGCGTCCTGGCTTTCTTTTAATCTGTTTGTGCTATAATCCATTATATGTAATTGTTTCTTATTGAGGTCGACATAGGTACTATTATAAGTTTGATCACCCACACCCAATAACCACAACATCACATATGTTTCTAGAAGATCTCTGGGATCATACCCCGAAGGGAGATCTCCCATACCATATATCCATAATTCGGATTCACATACTTCATTTTGTGGGGCTATCTCATCGAAAAAGGCAACCCAATAATCACCCTGGCCTTTTTTACTCTTCAATACTGAACGTGATGTATCAATCGTATATCCTTGGGTAAAATTGGGAAATATCATCCATATCTCGCTTTCAATTTCAGTTGGATGTTGAATGAACTTAGCGTCCCATTTTTTAAGCAAATTAGACCTGACAGTAATGAGATTCACGGTGTCCAATCTTAGTCTCCCCAACCATATCTCATTATTCACCAGGAAAGTGTAATGTTTTTCAGTAGCTGTAAGAGAGTGTAGGGCATAATAATCCGTTTTTAATAAACTAAATTGGTCTGATGCCATAATGTATAATTTTATACACTGTTAATTTTTTATTTATTTTCTAAGAGAATGAGTGCCACAATAGTTATCATCATTACGAAGTATGCGATGACAATACTGTCCCTTTCTATCTCCCGAAGATAGAATACCCACGCAGTACCTGGGATTAATCAGATGAGCTGTCAACGGATCTGCCACATCACATGGGCGAATATTGTCTTCGATAAAATCCTGTTTCTGTTCGGGTGTCATATTTTCCGGCCAGATGTAACCTATTTGAGTGTAATAATTAAATATATCTTCGTCATCGAATATGGTGGGTATTTTCATGTTTAAACGGGCTTTCGTATTGGCGTAAAAATGTGGCATTTTTAGATACAAATTAGCTTGATGTGTAAAATGTATAGCTTGCTTATTCCACCACCAAGGTTTGGACGGGTTATTTATTGTTTCTATTAAAGGATAATTATTATCGAACCCTCGGTTAACCCATTCGGTTATAATTGAGTTGATGTAACATTTTAGAAACTCTTCATAGCCTCGCCACATTTTAACTGCAGGATGATTGCACCATCCTTGTTTTTCACTACCCTGTAAAGTATTGAGGATTTGCATAGCTTCAACTCTTTGCTTCCCCAAACGCGTATTGTCGATTAATTTAGAATTTACCCATAAATTAGGATGTAAAATAAAAGTGTTGACCATTTCCCTCTTTGATTCAAAGAGGGAAATGTTGTAAATCAATTTTATTGTTACTTGTTACTCGTATTTCGAGAAAGGGATTGGAGCATGCTTAACATTTCGGGCGTGAGGGATAGATTATCCGCTGGTACTTTGTTTTGAAAAGTATTTCGAGCTAGTACCTTTACCGCTCTTTCAACCTGATCCGGAGTGATTGCCTCCATTGTACTAGATTCCGTAGTAATATCAGCTCGAGAAGCTCCTCTTTTTCGATTATCTCTCTTCTGCTCCAATTTAGCGAAATTGACTAATCTTAAAGTATCTCCAGCATAGTTGGGAAAAAAGTTTATATTTTGCCTAAATACATCTAAAGATCTAGACTCATCGGCCAGAGTTTTAGGTTTAAGTTGAAGCTTCCATATGTCGAATAGTTCCTCGATAGTATATCCCTTACAATCGAAAGACCACATAAATCGTCTCACTAATCCCGGCTGGACAGCGAACAAATTATTCTTAATTTTATTTTCATAGCCCGCCATAATAATGATTAATTCTTCCGGATGTTCGGACATATATCTATTGATAATATGAAGAGCTTTTTCCCCGAAAGATCCACCGTTTCCGCTACTATCTACTAATGAATAAGCTTCATCAATAAAGAGTACTTTACCTTTATTCTTTTGGAGAAGAGCTTCTGTTTTCTTCTCGGTCCAACCTACATATTGACCGATGAAATCTTCAGAACTGACAATTTCAATAAGATCTCCGTCATCCACAGCAAAATCATCCCTGATCGATACATTCATATCCTGTTCTTCCTTATTAAGAATGTCTTTTAATTTTTGATATTTCTGTATTTCTTTGCAAATGCATTTATCACGTCCACATTTATTACATCCATTATAATAAGTGAATGTCCAAACGAGAAAGAAGATCAGAAGGAAAATTAGAAAAATCACGAAGATAATTAATGCCCACTTTAATCCGAAAGTATTATACATAAAATTAGCAGTGCCTTTCATCATAGCCCAAAAGTAACCCAATATAGCTATAATAATGGATATTAATGCTATGAGAATCATTAACATCGCATAACTAGATTGAAATTTATCCATGTCATCACTCATAAATCCATCTATGATATCTGACCAACCATTATTTTTTGTTTTGGTATCTGATGATGATTTATAATTTCTCTTGATTTGTTTGTTATTCCCTATATATCCGAGTGAATACCAAATACGAGCTAGATGTTTGCCCACAGAGGTATTATGCGTAACTGTGAAGTCGCCCAATAAAAATCTATGATTTCCGTCTATCTCGAATCCATAATATTTATCTTCTTCCAACGGAACAACTTCTATCTTGTATACCAAATTATCTTTGTACTGTTCACTCTCGCGAGCTCTTTTTCTTAATAATTTTGTTGGGATCGTTGAAACATCCCCCGATATGTATATACGATTATATAATCCAACTTTAATTTCACCTTTATATTTACATGATTTTTCACATTCGCTCAAAGTCGCTTTGAATCCTAGAGATCTAGCTAACTGAAGTATATCTTCCGATAAAACTCGATTCTTTTGTACTATATCGAACATATTACTTCTTAAATCATAATAGCCATCGGTATCGATTAAACCGGCTAAAATTTCCAGTCTATTTTTTCTAGAATTAAATAGATATTCATCTGGTATATGTTTATTATCCACCAAATTTAATTCTTTAATATTTGTCCAAAATGAATTCCATGAACTAGGGTTTATTTTTCTATTCTCCTTATATGAAATAATATCATATGTTATACCAGTTTTATTAACCCTTATATTAAGACTCGGATAAATCATTCTAAAATGATCTATTATTTCCGCGTCCACCGATGTTATCTGAGGTTTAGTTGATGTCCCATCTCCTAACCAAGCTCCTAATACATATGGATCTATTGGGAGTTTCAGATCGGGGTAATCTACTCCTACCTTATACCCTTTATATGCCGATTTCCATTTTTTGTTTCTTTTAATATAGTCTTTTATTTCAATATCTATAACGGTACCCCTGGGTGGAAGCATTTTACTGAAATTTTCCGCGATTTTCTTAATTTCTTCTTTTGGTGATGTCTTGTAGGAGAAAGATCTAGAGCATGATTTTTCTTTTTCAAACCAAAAAACACTATAAGCAGATCTATCTTCTCTGTCCGAAATAACTGGATTTTTAGATAATTTTAGAGATAGGATATGAGATTCATTAACAACATAATCATCTCCATATTTTTGTTTAATTCTATACATCATTTCAGTCCCAGTTGTAGTAGATAAAACCGTACGAGGTTTTGAATCGTCTCCCATTAAGAGATCTCCTTGAACTATATCTTGAACTGCATAAATTTTTCCATCATACATCATTACCGGTGTATCTTTTCCCAAGCACTTTCCTGTACCAGGTCCACCATAAAGAAGGGTATGTAACATTATCGGTTCGGAATTATCCTGATTTCTGAGATTATCGATAAGATCATCGACTTGAGTGGCCACATCATTTTTTAGTTCAACATTACCAACCATATTATTTAAATCTTTCAATGCTGAAACTAGCATATGAGGTCGCTGAATCGCCGATATATACTCAGCCTTACCCCGGATATCTCGTTCCAATTCATCGATTAATTCATCCATGCCTTTTGTGACATTGGGAATAATTATAGAAGGATATTACTTAATATCCTATGGTATAGTGTTCAGAGCAATCTGTTTATATTAAAATCACATACCCTCATCGCCTCCCATTATTATTTCTTCTACTCCCATACCAGAGTTATCTCCTTGCCATTTCTTCCAAGCCGCAAATCCGAATCCTCCCGAGATAATGATGATTAGATAGACAATAGGAAATGCCAACAAACTCCAATGTTGTTCCACAAATGAATAATATACTAACCAAATCATAACGAAAAGAGCAATCAGGGATCCGATCCAGAAAAATACTTGCCCAAAAACGGCAAAAAAAGCGAAATAGATTCCAAAAAGTAATATGGCAGTTGGGAGTAATGCAATAAACCACGCCCATTGCTGGATATCGGCTGCCACAAGGAAGTAAATTATAATACCTAAAATAATTGCAATAATCAGGAATCCCAACCCACCGCGAACTCTCATATTACCATTTTGATCATATCGGGACATGCTACTTGCGCCGACCCATGACAAAACCAACAGGATAATAACAACAAATACGTACAGCCATAAAGCGGCCGCCGGGGTTTGCAACGCAGGATGAACCATTTTTATTCTTTAATAAATTGACAGAAAAATAATTTTCTCAAAATTATGACTGTGATGTTTTTATGTGGCAGTCTTTTTAATTCTTGAAAAAAAAGGAAATAAGATTGCACGAGTTGCTGCCAGTCTTTATATTACAGAAACAGAATATATTATTATTGCGCTTCATCACTGGGTATTATTGACCTAACCCACTCACAACTTTTTATTTGTTTATATTCACCCGATATAACCCTGGTTATATCTGATCTATTTATCCCTGTTTTCCTGGAAGCCTCAGATATCGATTCGAATCTATTTATCTCCTTTCCATCTTTCATTTGTATGGCTGGTATCTTTTTGGAATGATTATTTAGCGGATAGATAGGTTCGGGAATCTCTTCATCCTCAGAAATAAATCTCCAAATATATCCTTTATATTGTTTATAATGATTACTGCAACACATACTAATACCTGGACCGCATATTTTAGTTATTTTTGACGCCTCAGATATTGAACAATATCTAGTTATTTCTCTAGAATCAAGAGTTAATTGAATTTCCGTGTTAGCATTGATTATCCAACACTCACAATATAAGGTTATATTGTTATTTAATAGCCAATAGTTGGGATCTTTCTAAAATTAGCATTTTACATTACCATTAAAATATTCATTTCCTTTGAACGAAGGCAATTTATCACCTGCAATATCTTCTAAATGTTTATCAAATATCGCGATAAATAAAATTCCTTCTTCAAGCGTAATATCTATGAAATCCTCCGATGATCTGTGCCATCTCATTATGTGCAACTGGAAAGCCATCTCATCGGGATTGGTAATTTCTTGAGGATCATGAAAATAAAAAAGATCCAAATCCAATCGTTTAAATTTTTCGCCGTTGCATTTGCTGAGAAATTTTCGAGTTTCACACTTACTAAACATGTTAATTTTTTCCTCCAAGATTCCATTTTCCATCGGCAAAATTAAAGGTTGTCTATCTTTATAACAATCTTCCGGATGAATCTGTGTCATTAATTTAATAATGTTTTCTATTCGTTCATCCCAATTATCGATTGATATGTCTTTTATTTTAATATCGTTCATTATTCGAATAATGTTGTAATATTTTTAATCAATTTTATTGTGCAATCCAATTTATATTTGATTTTAATATTGGATGGTTCATTCGTTATATTCAATAGATATATTAATTATCACATATCGCTTTCGATTAAATTTATCAAGAAAATAAATAACCACGCTAGCAACAAGGCTAGTCCGGCAGCCAACCAATAATATCTCTGGGTTATAATGGCAAAAGCTGTCACAATTCCTACTACAATCCCGACAAAAATATGAATGAAGGGTATGGGTAACGCAAGGAGAATAAATATCACACATAACGATATTATAAAGATCACTAAAAACCATGATATGTTAATGTATCCATAGTAACTGAACAGGAACACTACCAGAATAATGATTATGGGAATCCAAGGTGTATATACATATCCACCTATTATCGTGATGATAAATATCCAGATAAGATAAAATATAATAATCGTTAAAATAGGAGCTGCGTTAAAATCAGACATTTTTATTTCTACAGAAATAAAAAGACACACTCAGCGGGAGTATAAAGATTTTATTCCGAAATGGCCGACATTGAGGATCCATTTGATTATCTTGAAAAATATGGAGAATGGCCCTCGTTTGAATCTGATAGAGAGAGAACGATAGAGCGTGAATTTGCAAATCTCGCCAGTAGAAGGGTACCACAGCCTCCTGTTTCTCACGCAGATCCTCCTCCTCCCATCTTTGCTCCATCGTTAAGTCCCTCACCCTTAGCGCCAACGCGTGCATATCCAACACCTACTTATTCTGTAGCTCGAGGATCTACGCTAGCACCATCTGTATCACCGAGAAGTTCCAGAAGATATACTCCAGTAATTCCCATAGTGCCAAGAAATCAACCAACTACTCCTCCTCCCATTAATTCATATTTTAACGCGGATGAGAGGAATGTGTGGGTTCCTACAGCAACTGCTCCTGTGGTTATGTCTCCAGGGAGATCTCGTGTTATTTCGCCTCGAAGATCTCGTGCCACTTCGCCACGTTTGGTGGCACCGGGTCGAGTAGCATCACCTTCAGGTCGAAAACTCAAACCTCCTCGGGGATCAGAAGGGAAATGGCGAGATGAACGACCCAAATCGATGGCTGAAAGGAAATCCATGAACCCCAATTGTTTCTTGGACCGAAGCGATCCCAACAATCTTAAATATCCCATTTGTTCTGCGGGTACAGAAAAAATATCATGTTCGAGCGTCATAGCAGCCAAACGGCGAGCGGCTCAATGGAAGAATCAAGAAGTTCTCGCCAAAGCGGAAGAACTGAATCAACGTTACAAATGCACTAAGAAAGCCCGCATGGAACAAGAAAGAGCGGCCCGGGGAGGAGGTCGCCAGAGAAGAGGTGGTAAATAAACTAAGAGATATATTAACTAATACATCTTCATCATTTCTTAATTCTAATTATACGAATTTTTCTTTCTACCACTTCCAGTGATTCACCTTCTTCAAGAAATCTCCAATAAGTTCCTTTAGCACTATTTTGTTTTCCTCCACATACCATCCATATACCTGATGGAGATAATTCTGTAGCTTTAACGGCTTCTGTAATAGAAATATATTTAGCTATTTCCCTTCCATCTTTATCTAGATGAACCACTGCTTTTCTATTACCCCGTGCATTATCAATGGAATACGTTCTGGTAGTTATCGCTTCTTCTTCGTATCGCCAAATGTATCCATTGGCTGTATTAGCAGTTCCCTTACAAGCCGCAAAAATATTAGCTTTATCTAGATCATTTCTACGAGCAGCTTCCCCAAGTGAACTATACTTGTTTATTAAGTTTAACTTTTCATCGTATTGCAAGATTACTCGATTAGTCCCCCTGCCATTTTCATAAACATAATTAGAATTATCTTGATTAGTGCACCATCGTAAATTTTCAGCTCTGTTATCAGTTTTTATTTCATTGATTTGATCGACCACATTATAGTTATTAGGATTAGAAATGAAAGTTTGTGCCACTAATCTATGAACCAGAGCTGTTTTAGTAACGACTTTATTAGAAATATGGACAGATAAATATCCAGCCGAATTAGGATGCTGTTTTAATATTTTTTCACACTTGGTGGAGTATCGATACATAATACTGTTCAAAAATTTTGATTGGTTTCCATATATTTGTATCTGATATATCTACAGATTCATCAACATATTTCCAGCCATATCCGCCACACGATTTACGGGTACCTTTGCACACCGTTGTTATGTTCGAGCTGCTGTGAAGTCCTATGGCTTGTGAAGCCATAGTTATACTATCAAATGTATTGATTATATCTCCAGTTGATAAATCAATTTGTTGGACCGCTCGAGTAGGTGGGTTATGTTTTATTAATTTATTATCTATTGCATGTTGGACATTCTCGGATTGAGTTACCCATTCAAGGTTGTCTTTGTGATTGTTAAGCCTATTTCCATCTATATGATTAACTACATTACATCCATTAGGATTGGGTATAAACGTTTCTGCCATTAATCTATGGATTCGAGGACTATTTCTCCTACCATTGCATTTTATCTCAACACAATGATACCCGCCTCTGAGCATGGGCTTGAGATATCTATTATTGTGAAGGCTGAAGACCTTACTAGTTTCAGATATCAAATATTGATCATTCAGATATACTTCCTTATGTTCAACGTTATCCATTTTTATGCTAATATTGCCTGATTTATTTTATTGATATTGGCAGATTTTAATTCGTTTTTATCTTGATATATTAATGATACAATCAATTACAATATTAAATAATATTGTGAATTTTTAAAATGGGTATCCTCCAGATAATATTCCTGATTATAATAATTATATTGGCAATTATACTAATCCTAATCATAGTAGCGGGTATTGGTTTTGTATGTTTCTGTAAAAGCACAGATGGGTTATCGTATCCATATAAATATTTGACCAAGGATGACAGCATCTCCAATAGCCAGAGACACCGAATACTTTATGATATGTTCGATGTATTGATGGCGTATACAAAAGATATAACAATATGGCCCGTATACGGAACATTATTAGGAATTATCAGGGAACAGAAGATAATATGCTACGATTATGATTTGGATTTTGGAATATATATGCACGATTGGACGAAGCTGAAGGAAATATTAGATAAAATCGTTGCTGAAAATCCCGAGTACGGGTACATGTGGTACGATTTCTCGGTGATGCAATTTGCTCAACTGTACCATAAGAAGACCATGGTTAATTGCGATATATCAGTATATACGATAAAAAATGATAAAGTTAAAAGAGTTCTAATAATAAAAGATAAGAAATATAATCCAGAAAATATGTTTCCCCTTCGATCAAGCAAGTTTAAGCATTATTATAAGGACATCGAATACGATATCAAAATACCGGTCTATCCAGATAAAATACTAAAACAATTATATGGTGAAAATTACATGACTCCCGATCATCAATGTGATGCCAATTGTGAAAATTGCGTTAAGGTAGATTAAGATGAAAATATTAGTTAATATTTTGTTCTCGCCTAGGATTAAGCCGGCATAATCAATAATTATAACAAATTATGGTCTTTAAGGTCGTCATGTAGGGGGGAGTTCCTCTTCCCTTTTCAGTAGTTATAACAACTTGGCTTTCGGGAAACTGGATTGTCTTGTTCTCTCTAAAAAATTGAAACTTCTCGTTTTCCCGGAAATACTAGTATTTCCGGGAAAACGAGAAGTTTCAATTTTTTAGACAGCGATGTGTAATACAATTACGGATTTTTTCTATTACGTATTTTTACCATGCCTTCCTTGCGATGTTCTGAACAATATTCACTTTTGCCACCCTCAAATCCGTAAGAAGGTCGCGTATTGCACCCCTGTTGCTGACATTTTTTGCTAGTAATGTCCGTCATGCCAGCTTGTCTATGACTTGAACAATATTCCGCTTTACCACCCTCAAATCCGTAAGTAGGTCGCGTATTACATCCCTGTTGTAGACATTTTTTATTGTTACCGATAAAACCTTTCTTATGACGCCCTTCTTGTGAACATCGAGTTTTATCTTCTCCATCGCCTCCTATTAAACCGAAAGTTTTAAAACTTCCGAATTCGTCTGAACACTATGTGTTACCTGGCTAGAAGGCAGCCCAAAAATTTCTAAAAAATTAGGGGTCACAGTCTGTCTAAACAAAACAGGAGATCAACAGGCCGATCAATTTGAGGAAGGTCCTTCTCCCTTTCAGCGTAGAAAATCCCTTGGCTATCAGGAAACTGAATGTTTTGACCTTTCCTATAATACCGAAAGTTATTCTCTAAGGGGTTTTCTTATTGTCTAGACGCATTTAGAACTTTCAAATTTCAACGAACGGTCTCTCTTTCCTCAGACAAATCAGTCTCTTGATTCTCCCGGGGTGATGGCTTTGATTCTGATACAAATAAAATATCGTCATCCAAGTCCGAAGATCCCAATATATCTTTGTTTGTTTCATTTATACCATTGGAACACTGAGCTGCTACCGGAATTTGATTGGCTGGTGCCATATGGACGATTTGATACTCACGCATTTGCCCTGAGAATTGCCCATCGAATCGCCCTCCATTGAATTGGCCATATAATTATCCAACAAATGGAATTCCATTTATTTGCCCTGAGAATTGCCCATCAATTAATCTTTCATTGAACTGTCCAAAAATTTCCAATCCTCCAACAAATGATTTCGTACTGGTTTGTTGAGAGTAGCCGGATTGACGGCTCTCAAAACGCGGCACATCAGCGAACGCAGCAGGAACATATCCCATATCATCGTCGTCCATTTTGTTGTTTAATAAATTCTCCTAAATTTTAAAACGGAATACCCATCGAATACAAAATAAATTTCAATGAATAACATGAAAATAGTAAACATAGACTTAAATACAAAACTCCAGGTAATATTTAAATCTTGTCGGAACGACCGGATAGACGTAGCATATTCCGATCTCATTATTTACCTATATGTTCCAGAAGTAATCCAAATCTTCCGAGTATAGATTTGGATTACTTCTGGACATTATTAAGGATTAAAAATGTAGCTCACGAAAATTTTAATAAAATTTGACGAAAATATCGGTCGGAACTAATTAATCTGGTTAATTAGAAATAATGGATTTATCACCGGAAAATCTTAGGCGGAGATCGGAAATCCCCCTAAGTAGTTTGATAGACACTAGGAGATATACTCCTTATGATTTACAAAGAAAATATGAAAATCCCTCGAAAGAACTACCTTCCCTAAATTCCATAGCACCAGGTAGTGGGTATACCAGCGAAATTCTAAGTACATCCGAGTTAGTGCCCGAAATCCAAGAAGAACTACTTAAGGATAAGAAAGAAGCTAATCATGAAGGATTTGATTTACCCACACAAAAAACATTTGAACGTTTTACTATTCGCTGGGATTTATGGTTATATTTTGTTTTTTACATAATTGTGTTACTACTGGCGTTATTATTTTTTATTAATGTGACCAACAGTAAATTTTATCAAGAATTAAATTATCCAGCGTGGGCTCCAGTCGATTGGGTATTATTACTCATATGGGCCGTCGTTTTCGTTGTATCACTTTTCAGTCTGTGGGCATTATCTTCACATGTTCATGCCAATTTTTATGTCCTATTAATTTTGATGAATATCATCTTGATAATGTTTTTCATTATCGCCATATGGTTCACAGGTGTGGTCATATTGGGATCTGTAATTATTTTAATAGCCATTCTGTATGCCATTTTTGTTTGTGTTGCGATGGCCCGAGATAGCCTAACAGCCATGGGGCTTCAAATACCCTACATACTTTTTCTGATAGTATTATGCGTGATTTCGTTCCAGATTTCTCACGAAAGCAACTAGATAATATTTGGCGCTCATTGAATACTATCAAAAGAAATATTTCAATTGAATTAAAGAATAAAATATATAAAAATTGATTTAAAGTGATTTTTTCTATCTAAAATGAATAACAACATTGAGCATCGGAAATTTTCTCCGAACGATAATTACTTGATATCATCAGATGGAAGAGTATTTAGTTTACACTCCAATAAATATCTTAAAGGTTTTGGACAAGGAGGATACCAAAGTGTAAATATAAGATCCAATGACAAAAGAAGTTTATTTCTTGTCCATCGAATGGTTGCGATGGAATTTTTGCCCAAGCCAGATAATTGTGATATAGTTAATCATAAGGATGGAAACAAATCAAATAACCATAAAAATAACTTGGAGTGGGTAACATGCTTTGTTGCTCCATGAAACACCAATGCATTCTCCAGGGCTCCGTGGTAACTCGGAAGTTTGGAAAACAGTCAAAAGAATCAATCCCCGAATTTGTGTGTATGGTCATTGTCACCACAAAAAACCATATTATTATCGAGATGGTATTCATTTATTTAATGTCGATGGTCGGGTGTTGATCTGTCCTTGAGTATTGATTGTATTTATTGTGAATATGGAGATTTCACGGACATTAATTTCACTTGCGTCAGACGCTCTACTGAGGGATAATTTTTTAAAATGTTAAATTATTAGTTAATAATTTGCGCTTGAAACATAATATATATTATGTTTTATCAAAATGAGTACTACTAGACCCAATGTTCCGATACCTACCAGATCTATAAATCAATCTTCAGTAGGATCTCCTAGGCCGGGGTCTCCCACTGTATTTAGGCCACCCGGTTCCAGACCGGTACCTCAATTGCCTCCTAATGTTAGAATGAGCGGAACCCCGTCGATGGGACCACCTTCCGGGACGCCTACCTCGAGACCACCTACTATAAGATCACCTATCTCAAAACCACCTCCCAGATTACCCCCAGGAACTCGCGTATCAAGGGGTCCGCGTCCGGGAACAGTTGTGATTCAAGAGCCAGGGCGACCCCCTTTTGTAGCGCAAGATCCCCGATTGGTTCGCGGCCCCCCAGGTGAGCCGCCTGGGAAACCAAAGAAGAAAAAGAGAAGTTGGGGTGCAACCATAGCAATTATAATAGCGGTTTTGCTAGCCATAGTTGGAATATTTCTATTGCTATATTTCTTCGTTTTCACAACAGATGGCAGCGACAACGGTAATGGTAATGGTAACGGTAACGGCAATGGTAACGGAAATGGTAATAATATAACTATCCCTGATAAAGGACCATTTCAAAATTTTGGTGGTTCAGGAACAACATGTTCAGTCGATACCGATTGTGGGTACATAATAAATAATGACACACCATTCACCCAATTTTGCGTTCATCCCAGCGACCCAATTCAAGATACCTCCAACCAAAGAGGTATTTGTGTTACCAATAAACCATGCACTCAAAATTCAGATTGTTTGTCTATTTCAGGTGTCTCTCAAAACTCCGATTGTGACATGACGGGAGATAATCCTACACCTTGTAATTTTACTGCTGGATGCGCTGGGGGATTTTGTCAGAGACTCCGATGTAAAACTAGCACCGATTGTGGATTCTACGAAGCTTGTACTATAAATGATCCATTAGAATCCGATTTTGGTTACTGTTTGCCTATAGGAAATGAATGTACCAATAATTTGACTAGTGGCGGTGCCGCTGAATGTTGGGGAGGCCAATTTGCCTGCACAGGCGATGCTGATTCTTCTGATCCCTCGGGATATTGCACTGAATGTTTTGTTGGAAAAATCCAGGGTTGCAATATTACCAGCAACGGAGTGGCAGGCCCCGGAGCCATCTGCCAAACTATTTCTAACTTCAATCGCTTGCCAGATGTCAACAAATCCGCTGTGGAACCCTCTTCGTGCCGGATGGTAGATAATTTTAAATATACTATATGTCCACAAAAAGGTAATATGGGTGGTGTTCCCGGTACAGGGCTTGATGCTGTTGAAGGCGGGTTTCTCGATAATTATGAGTTATGTTGTATAGGTTCCAGTGGAAGCAAATGTGGGCAATCGTGCTTAGATGATTATCAATGTGATAATTCATGCCCTTATTGCGTAGGAGTAACTTCGGAAGGAAATAGTGGTGTATGTTCCTGTACAAAAATAGGTCCATATGAGGTTAATTATAATTCAGGTTCCTCTGTGTACAGCTGTCTTAACGGATATGGTTTCACGACCATCGATAATAGCTTTGCTCTTTCGAGTAATGCAGATAGAGAAATGGTCCCCAATGAACATTTTTGTACGGTAATACCCGATGCCAAATTTTTATTAAATTTTAACACAGGCACTAACGGAACAATTAATTGTCAAGATCCTTCAATGCCGTATGCCAACGTCGTTACGGGTGCATGTAGTGACGATCTGGAAGGATCCAGATGTTCAGTTGATGAACAGGGCAATATGTCGTGCCTTTCTTATGATGCAGGTACAAACACATATACTGCCGATGATAGCTATGTTTGTGATATTAATAATCTCTGTCGTAAGGGGAAATTACAGGCCGGGGAAAATTGTTTCTCCAATGAAGATTTATGTGATGATGGGCTAGTATGTTCGGGAGTAATTGCAGATGCAAATTTGCCCAAGAAAATTTGTATTCCAAACGGTTCAGGTTCATAAATTATTATACAAAAATATTAATTAATATTTTTTTACCTCGTCAATATTATGATCAATATGACGATCACAATTATAGCTCCAGTTACTAGTAAGATTAGCCACCACCAATTATCCCACAAAGTATTACCACCACCGTTGGTTGGACCATCAGGACTACCATTAGAATTGACCGTACAGTCAGTATAATCATTTTCATTTACTGTTAAATTTTGTGAATTGCCACCGAGAACTATACCCACACTTTGGCAATCTTGAATATCTTGTGCAGAGCAAGGTGGTGGATCATCCGAAAGTACTAGGTAAGTACTAGGATCTGTTGGACTGTCCTGGCATGCTTTCCACCAACACGAATCGCTTTGAAAACTTTCACCCAGAGACATGGCTTGATAAATGGGGTTATCAAATCTATTGATACATAGACAATCAGGCGTATTATTAACAGCACAATATGCTGATTTAGCAGCATTACCCTCCTGGTCGCTTACAGTACCAAGAAGAGTCCGGCATGGATCGGAAGCGTCTGTAGTGACAAACCTACTACATGCAGACATTGGCAACCCTGTAGTAGGGTCTTCAGGACACGATGTGGTTGGGGTCTGACAGAAAAATGGAAGAACTAATTGGTTATAATCACTATTAGGGTCTGTTTCTTGATCAGGGAATTTATTAATAAAATCTTTAACATAAGATAATTCAGTAAAAGTACTTAATGGGTATAGACAAGACAGATTATCGACGTTATTAGGCTCGTATTGAACTTGTGGACAGATGTTACCAATTATTGGGCATAATTTATAATTGACGCAAGAGCCATGTCCTGGATTCTCGGAAGTCGTACATACACCTTCTGATAGCGTCTTATCTATGAGGCTGTATGGAATTTTTGGTGCGTTTTTGGGATTGCTCGAAGCTAAGTAATATGTGGGTCCACATAGTTGAGTTTGACCAGCTCCGCAACGTCCGCAACAATGACTTTGATAACTATACTGAGATTCTCCGGCCTGAGCAGTTATTCCACTCACCCAAGTAACTACAGCGGACATCTTTTATCATCTAAATATAATTAAAATTAAGTATGTATCCGTACCACTTTTGTTTATATAGTGATTTATTGATACTACCGTTAATAACCAAATTATCAATGAGAGTTTCCGATACAAGTATATTATCAACATTAGATATTGCTATTTTACTATCTTGTTGCGGCAAAATCAAAAAATCACTATTTGTTATTGAATCGGCCTGAGCTAAATTGACGCCTTTATATTTGGTGTTATACAAATCCCCCGGTTGCCCGCAACAAGTATGAGGAAGACAATGACCATTACCATTAAAGCATGTATAAAAACAAGTTCCAGTAAAAGTACCGACAGAATCCGTTACACAGGAAAATCCTGAAAAAGCATCATCGGTGCAATTATTTCCATTTTTGTCATCACCATTGGCAGCGGCGGTAGTTGGCCCTGTAGCAAATAATCGAGTGATCCGACATGGAATATATCTACAGTTACTATCCCCAGGACAATCACTGCATGTACAATCACGAGCTATTACTGAATCGGGAGCTCCTGAACTGGCACTTACGAAATCTTGTATTTCCAAATTAGCTGAAAATCGAAGCATATATGTGTGTCTAGCCGTGTGTAATGTTCTATCAATTTCTAAGTAATCGAGAAGTGTAAATTCATCAGCCCGGCCAATTAAAATTATATTATCGTCCTTAGCCATATGAAATAACTGAGTTACACCTACATTTTCGGGATTAAAAGGCATATGCGCACATCGAAAATTAATATTATCAACAGCCAAGGATTTTACTGGATCAATTTTAGATATTTTACATATCATCAATGAATTATCAAAACCTAACGATACCGTCTTAAGCAAATCTTCCTTATAATACACACTTATACGCCTGCCCTTAACATATCCGGCAATGTAATAATTGTCACTTGTATCGACGACCACGCTCGAGTACACAGCAAAATTGACACAAGCGTCGTCACCGGGGGTTTCTTGTTCGCAAGATTGAATAATCTCCTTAACAGGTGTTACTATAAAATAATCTACAAGATCCCATGTTTCGGTGTTAATGATTGCCAGGATCGCAGAAGGTTGATCCAATTTTAACGTTTGCCCTCGATACATAATATCTTGGTTCCCTCCCCCGGCCAAAAATAATTTATTTCCAATGTGATACGCGTCTGATATTACTATACTACCCTTGCTGATCATGGTCGTGATGCCACCATTTTTTGTGAGATTCTTAATAAAAGCCACGCGATTGCAACCAGATTTTTCTACGGATACAATCCAAACATCATTAACAATTTTAACAAGTTGATAAGATAAAACATTACTTCTACGTTCTATTTGCAACACCTCGCCGAAATTACTCAATTTCATCACAATAGATGAATAACTTTCTGGATTTTTGAGATTGTTAAAATGAGGCTCGAAAGTTCCCAAAAAACCTGTTACAACATGTATGAAAGCTTGGGCATCTTCCATTAACGTGTAATTACCTATGGGTATACTAAATTCATTATATTTACCCAACATTCTCCTCCATAACACGTTTCTCTCCTCGGTGAATTTAATTAACCATAATTCGTTGCCATTTTCCAACGCTAATGCAAAAAACGATGCTATTCCTTGTGCTAGTGTGAGCACTTGATTAACAGGGAGTATACTTTGAAATTCTATCGATGTCTCATCCATTTTTTAATATATTAATTAATATATTAAGTTTTTCGGGAGGCTTAAATATGAACTTGTATCTAGCAATAACTAAGTCGATAATTCCAGTATAAGCAAAAGATCAAATGATAAAAATGGAAAATTCTGTTATTATTTTGGAACAGTATATGTATGATTCTCTTAAAGGGATGGCTCAAATGAGGTTAGAAAGCATCAGCTGGGAAGGTATCCCCCTGAGATGGAATGAAGAAACATCCAGATTGGAAAGTATTGATGGTAAGTTGCGTTTCGAGCCACCACTGACTAATTCACAAACCTAAAGATTTATCATAACGAAATTATTATAATTGCAATTATAATAATAGAATTTATCGATAATATAAACAACTGTTAGCGAGATACTAATGTATCGGATCGTATCAAAGGGTAATATCGTGTGATTACCTTCTAAAATAATAAGTTCATGATAACGATTGGATATCAAAATTAATCTTTTATTTTGTTTCAGTTTTCAACAAAGTTATTTCCCAACAAGGGAACTTAGCACTTTTAAAGGGGAGTTCTCGGCTAAAATGAAAAGCATGATTCGAGAAAGCCTCCTGTCTATTCAGAGTTGTCAGGAGAATGATGGGAATGAACATGATGTTATTAAAGAAGTCGTCATTCACACTGAGGAAATGTTAAAAGCGGACAATCCCGATTACATTTCAGAATACGGTGATATGAGAGACTTGTCCGTCAAAATTGACGAAAGTGATTTGCCTCAAGAGCATAAGTTTGTGATGTGGTGTCACTTTGACATCTGGGATTTATGGAAGAAATCTAAAGAATAAAATTCATGGAGTTTTTTAAAAAAAATCTATTATTAATAGATTTAAAATGGCAACATATAAATTTCTTACAAATGGATTTATTTACAAGACTGCTAATATGTACTTAGTTTTGACCTTTCCCTTGTAATTTTTATTCTCAAATCCGGAATATAAAGATTTAACTCTAATCTGGTTAGGTTTCAGATGTTCATCGTAAAAATTTTCTATCTCCTCTATATCGAAGTATTGACCTTCATAACTTTCATTTAAAGATTCAAAAAAGATATCACTGTCTAAATTAGAACATTCAACCAATTCCGATGTATCTATAATGGACTCTTCGCATCTTTTCTTATCGAATGTCCAGATAAACGGACAGTGTAATATCCATTTATCATCTGTCTGTGTAAGAACTGATATCTGAACTAAAAAATTCTTGTTTAGATGACTTTCTGATATAGTTTCATAAAGGAAATATTTATCGATTAATATCCTTAATTGTTCCTTGACATCATCACACATTTCATTTAATATATTAATTAATATATTTAAAGTTTTTTAGAAGAAATTTAATTGTATCTGCTTCCGTCTGAATAAAGGAAGGTTATCACACTTTGAGAAGGTGCCCCTTTGGGACAATTCTCTTGCATAATACTATGTATTCTATATAAGCTGAATGGAAACTCCTTGTTGACCAAATGGTTAATATTTTCCTTTGTGGCGGCTTTCATACCAGATGAAGAATGCCCTCCTTTTTTGGCATAATTGCGAGCTTGACTGATGATAATCTTAATTCTTTTGTGGTAATTTGCCAATTCCCAGTCTGGGACTCTAGAGAAACACAAATCGGCCAACCAACGAGAGACTTCTTTTCGGACGTTGAAGTATTCTTTCAGCATGTCCCTGTATTCTACCTGAATCGAAGGGGGGATGGTTGCCAAGAAACAACGGAAAATAAGTCTCAACGCCATATCCCGACTCAGAGGCCATTTAATGTTCTCAAATAATTCGGGCATCAAACAAGGAGAGGTGAATGGTTTAAGTGGTATGTACCGTCGGAGAAATTCCGATTTCTCCAGAATAAACTTGTCGGTCAAAGCTACCTGAAAGTGTTCCAAGAATCTATCTCGAATATAAGCCTTATCATTTCGAAGTGATAGGCGATAATTGTATGGTGTAGAAATCACTTTTATCATGGTTCCTAGATCTTTACAATTTATTATCACAAATTCGCCATTTCGAAGGCGGACATCGCTAGGAGGTTCCATATCAGGATGGAGACCGTACTTGAGATAAGCATTAGCCTCTTCTAAGGTAAAAACTTTAGAAACTCCGATGGTTGGAGTAGCGATCTCGCTCTGAGGGGTATAGATTTCACATGAAAAAGGAGCTTCTGTTTCTGAGTAGCACGTACGAGCCTTGTCCAATAAGATCATAAATCCCGGATTCATCTCCAGAAATCTATTCCCCACTTGAAGATCCTTATGAGCTAGGAGAAAATGATAACAACAACCGCTGTCATTTTCTTTTCCGAACAATTGATCATTAGTGGGACCGTTTAGCTCTTTCCACATATCCCCAAAACACTTGTCTATTCCCCATTTCTTGTTATGAAAATCCAAGGTTTTATGGGTAGCATGATACACTTTCCCGTTACTCTTGAAGACTCGAACGATCATTCCATCGTAACCTGGGAATATTTCCCAATCGGAAGTTGCATGGGAAATATTGTCAGTATCGATCATCTCTAAACCATCATCTTCGATGGTTAGCTTGTCAGAAATCACTGTAGGAAACACACTCGCACCAGGGGAAATTATCTCCCCTTTCTTGATATCGATGATCGTTCCTCTTATATGAGAGTAAGCGCGATATTCGGGCTTTCCATTAATAATGATCACGTTATCGTCGACCCCCATAATGTCGAAGAAGTATTTGGGGATATCCAGAATTTCCGAAATCTTGTCAACGTATTCATTAATAACACCCTTGACAATTCCAATGTCACCAATTTCCTTAGCGGCCATTGTCACTAATTAATAATAATAGTATAAGTGATTATAGTATAATTCGAAGGCGATTAATCGCAAGAACAGAACTAGTTATATTTTTAGTAGAGCCAAATTATTTTTAGATCAATTTAAAAGTTCGAATTTTATCTATAAAATGAACGCCAAAAACAATGGGTGGGTCAATTCTGCCCTCGCGTTAACAAAAACCCAGACTGTTCAAGATTATCATGTATTTGCTTACATTACGTCGAAAGACTTGTCAATTATCGAAGATGAAAATCCGATTTTGGGAAGTATCATAATTTTAGCATCTTTTTGTAATAGAATAGATAGTAACGGCGGTGAAATTTCTGGCAAGAAAGAAGCCATTCAATATGCAAAAGATCTTATTTCAATCTCCGGGTATAACCTCATTTTTTGGACCGAATCACACAAATGGTTCGATCTAAAACGTAGAGCTAAAGTTGGAGAAATTCATTATATCGATGATAAGTCGGGGATCGAAAATGCTACTAATTTTATCGATCATAAGTTGATCGAACAGGAACAAGAAAAAGCCAAATTCAACGAAGCTTTGGAAGAGGAGAAAAAACTTCATAGGGCTCGATGTAATTCAGATCACGTCGAACATTTTGTCGCTAATCTGGTGAATCTCAACGATGCGTTTAAATCCAAAAAAGAATACGAAAAGAAACTGGAAGATGCCCAGATGGCTTATGATGAGCACTTGCAAAAGCTCCGTATGCATTTTAAGAAACATCCCAACCATGAACAGGATGCGTTGGAGCTCTTAAAGGCCCGAATGGAAGGACCAGATTATCTAGCTATAGCCTATACATATTCTCAAATTAAAGATAATGTATCTTCACCCGAAGATAATGATGTAGAGACGGGCTATAAAATATATGAGAAAAAATCAACTGGAGATTTGTCTAATAATAGCTCAAAATTATCTGAGAAAGCGAGCATCAGCGATAGAATTTATGGAGAGGGACAAGAAAGTGGCCAGGATAAAAGTTATAGTGACGTGGTGTCCGGCTCCTCTGAATCTTGGAGAGTACCTCCGGGGAATAAAAACAGCAAAAGAAAGGTAAGAGGTAATGGTAGGAGAAAATAAAATTAAATATTAATTAATATTTAATTTTATTTTCTCCAAGCGAAACACGCAGTTTTCACATATGAAAATGTTACCCCCTCACAGTCAATCTTCTTCATCTCAGACTTGTAAAATTTTAGAATAACAGGTATATCGTAAATTTTTTACAAAGTAACCTCAGAAAATTAAAAAAATACTTATACATTCTAGAATGTATAAGTATTTTTTTAATTTTCCCAGCTCACCTCCGGTCTCCTTTTCAATCCATATCGGTTATAGGCACCACCGGTAGCTCTCAAGACGGTAACACCCCTCCCCATTAAGAGGGGAAGAGTTTCGAAGTTAATGATGTTCACTTTGGACTTGATACAATCATTACAGAAGAGAATATGTTTACTCTTGCGATAAATCTTCTTACCACAGGTGTAGTACCAGAAATCCTCATCGAGATCTTCATAATCCTCAGGAGTCATCTTTTCTCTCTCTTCCTCAGACAACTCATTCCTCTCAATCCTTGCAATGTATGTTCTTGTCGCTTTTGCGATCGCTACTCCCCACACGCTTGAAGTTGTTTCTATTGGGAATCGTTATAATAAATAATCAATTTCGATATACACACGTTCTACTATTAATTAATAATTAATGATATTATAATAAAAATCAATTTCAATATTCCACAACACCGAAAGACCCACCATAGATTTGCAACTTAAATAAATAATTAATTTTAATATCAAAAAAGATAAATTTTACAACAACACTACATTAGTTACCACGTCTATTGATATACGACTAGAATTAAAATTATGTCTATATCATGCACACATCGCACAATTCTTCTCAGATGATACCATTATCAAGATTACTGATTACAGGTCCTATTACCAATCAAACTCCTAAATCTGTGATTACAGAAGTATTATTTTTTCATAAATGTAGAAATCTGAGTGATGTTTTAATTAAAAAGGTTCCGGTCGTAAACGACCCACCCCTATTAGAAGAATTCCATCAAATAGCTCACTTCATAAATCCATATGAAGCTTGGGATTTAAAGAGTTTATCTAAGGCTTGGCGCTTCATTAGGAATTTCATGGAGAAAAAAATAAATGTAAAATGGACTCTCGATGACATCGGATTACAAACTAACGATGCTCCATATTCTCTCAACGCGTGTATGTTATATCGAATTTGCGCTGAATGGTCATTGCCGTTAAAAAATAGGACTACGATCGAGGATATGCTAACTATGATAAAAATATCTATGATAGCACCCAGAGGAATTAGAAAAATTATATGTATCAATATCAAGTCTAATTTTGAGGACGATAAAGATAAGGAAAGATTGAATAATAAGTTAGATAAACTGAAAAATAAACTACATGAGCCCAATAAAAAAGATCCTGGTACAAATTCTGAAGCCATAGCCTTGTCAGCTATATTATTTAACAATGATATAACTTATTCCAATAATCCAATTATCGATTATTATTCCAAGAAGATAGCCAAGTGTTATCATGACAATCGAGTTTTGACCATTTATCGCGAAAATGGGGATATCCTCGATCTTCGGAAAACATTTAATCCCATCTTTCCCATTAGTTACTATTCTCGGGCCATTTTGGAGGACCTATATTCAAATTGTGGTTTCATTGGTTCTATCCCCAATGTAGATATGTATACTAGCCTCCAGCTAAATTACGTAACGGATAATTTCTATTACGGCTGGCAAGAAAAATTGAAACGTAATACAACATGCATAGAATTTGAAAATGTTAACAATAGGAAAGACCTTATTTGTTATGGTAATTACAATGATGGATTTTTACCATATCTATTTTCTGAGCTGGTGGAAATGTACTCAAGCACGAATAGTTTAGTTAATCCGGACGACACCACTGAGGATCTTCAACCTCGAATGATTTCAACTTTACACAAAATAGCCACCAAATTTTCACCCGGTCTCGCAGCTATTATGAGACGATTAACAGCACTCGAAAAACAGGTGGATGTAGATATGAGAAAAATTCTTTGGTGGTATCTGAAATTGTCAGTGGAAGATCAAAATTACGTAAACAATGTACTGAATAAAATACTTCATTTGGGAATGTATATGAGAGGTTGGAAGGGAAAAGGAGATTCCTACCCCCTTAAACGCCGTCGATATACTTCGGATGTTGATGGTTATGTTACCATGTCTTTCTGGCCAGCATTGGAGGAATATTCTAACCCCATAGGAAAAAAAATATTAGATCTTCCCCTGTACAGATGTTCATACGGGGTCTGGAAGAAATCGAGAGAAAAGAAGGACGGGTTAACTATTTACGAGCGATTGCAAATAGTAAAAGTTAACTCGAACATACATGCGTGCATTAGGATGTCTTCCAATTGGTTCATATGTTCAGTGTATAAATATATGGTTTTGTTTGGTCTACCTGAACCGTTTAATCTACAACAGACTGATTATATATCTTAAAAAAAATATTAGTTAATATTTTTTTAAAAAAGGCTTTAATTTGATTCTTTGGCTTTGATAATAGCCTCGTAACGAGCTTCCGCTCTCTTATAAGCATTATAACCTTCAACAAAGTGTAAGATATCTTCAGCTGTTGCGCGAAAACTTGGCTCAGATTTGAATTTACCCTGCTCGTAATCGCGGTACTCATAACGTGATGTTGAAAATGTGGACAGACAGGATGATCCACCTAGCACTTCTGAATGGTGGCCGAAGAAACCCGAGAAATGGCAGCAATCCTCATTGGCGGCACCCCCTGCAATATCAAAAACCTCACTGAATACCTGATAGTAGTTATTAAAATTAACCTCACTCATGTTCTTGATCATGGAATAAAGCAGAATCTCTATATCAGTTATGCCGCAGGAGGGAAAATTTTCAAACATATGGGAGAAATAAAAAATAGCTTCGTCGGTATTTTCATCGATACAGTGTAGTTCTTTACATGCGGCTGGCACGTGATGCGCAGCCGCGTTATTTGCTAAACTCTCATCTTTATGGAGATAATAAGCTGCCTTATCGTATTCTTCAGTCCATATGAGCCCGAAAAAGACGAAAACATTTTTTTTAGTTAAACTCACTTCTACGTCACCCGCGGAAAGGTCCATTTCTCGAAAAAATGTAATTTTATTTTTAATCAATTTCAATATCTAGAATAAAATTCTCCATCGATTCTTTGGAAAAGTCACCTTCGTATTTTGCTTTTTCTATGCCGAATTGTACGTGCGTAATAAATACTCGGAAATCATCATCTTTTATTCCCATTCCACAACACATAGTATGAATGTAACCTATTTTAATGTTTTTATCAGTGTATTCTTTAGCCAGGTCAATCCAGTCCTTCAAAGCTCTATTGTGATGAGAATAACCCCAATCAGTTCCAGTATATTTGCAAGCATTGAAAATTAGAAGATTTTCTTGTGAATTAATGTGTTCTTGTTTCTTGAAATCATATTCTCCCTTGTAAAAATCGTATTTCTCTTTTTCCTCAGAAGTTAAGCATATCTTTTTAGCATCACCGTCATCTCCATCTCCTTCAACAACGATTGGATTATATTTAGGTCTCGGGTAGTCAGAAATATTACTATGCCAAACGACTATTAGAAACAATATGACTAAGATAAACAGGAATATTAGCACAATCTTCATTTATAAAACATTTAACTATATTTTAACCAGTTATAAATTATCTCCAAGATAAAAAGGTGTAACCTGTAAAATATGGAACCGGCCAGTTTGTCCATATCGTTCGATTATAAATTGAGCCCGCAAAAAATATGTAACTTTAGAGAGTTATTAGGAAAAATTATATCATTTTATTGTTACAAAGATGTCATTCGTTCGGATGTTTCAGTCTCATATTATCCTACGGAGGAAAAACGCGTCTACACATTTCATACTTATGATTCTAAAGGAATTATTATGATCCCGGCGGAAGCTAGACTTAAAATATTAAATCTGTCGCTAGAAAATTACATAGGAATGAAATTTATATCTCATAGTATATTGGCTTTCATGACCAGTTTATCAGAGAAAGTTACATTTTTTTATAAATCTTGGGGTGTATTAACTGAGGAATCAAACTTGGATATTGATCAGATTAGAAATCTTCGAAAAGAAATTCAAGTGCTTGAGGAGAGTTATTGCTATTTTCGCAAATCTCCTTCGGTATTGGTCATGGCAGACGAGTTAAATATTTATCACGATATTTTCGATAAATATGTGATAATAAAGAGAAATAAACCGGATAGTCAGATTATGGGTACACTGGCAAATATTTTATTGGCTCAATAATTGAAAAGATTATAAATTTATAATCTACTTAATAACTAAACGCGTCATTTCGATAAATATCCATCTATATCCTTCTTTTCTAAATTCAGTATTTCAGGAACGATATCTTTTTCAGCTTCCTCATGAGATATAGAATATAATACCATCTCGTCAATATACAAGTAACAACTCTTTACTAAGTTCGGGCAGATTCAAACCGCCTCGAGATTGAGTTTTACCATTCAATGCTTTAATTAATTTTTCTGAGTGTTCGGACATTTTAATACGAGTGAAAATATTTTTTAATTATTCGGAACAGCAGATATCCATAAGTCATATATAGTTCCCGGATGGAAATTATCTTCAAAATGGATTTCGTTAGAGAAACTATCAAATTGCATTGGAGGTAAGCCCGGTCGAGAGGAGACGTGGGTAAGCAGCATCATCGAGATAGTATAACCCGGAATTTCCACGTATATGGTATTCAATTTATCATTTTTCTTATGTTGCATAACTGCGCTACGAGTTAACGTTCTCATTGTTTCAATTGTCCATGCTACTTCATGTATAGGCACATATTCGATATTAGTGCCTTTGATATTCTTAACCTTGATTTTATATAAAGACCATATAATTCCGTCGCCCTTTGGCCCTTGAATTCCAGGAGGACCTATTGGTCCTTGTTCACCTCTTTTGCCTTGCGCCCCATGAGGACCTTCCATTCCGGGTAATCCTTGCGGACCTTGTGGTCCCACGGGACCACATTTTCCTTGGCCCCCCTCAGGTCCGGGAGCTCCATCATCTCCTCTCAAGCCTTGAGGTCCCTGAGGACCCTGAGGTCCAGTCGGGCCGGATGGCCCTCCAGGATCTCCTTTGTCACCCTTGGGGCCATCCGGCCCGATTTCACCTTTGGCCCCAACTTCTCCCGGAGGGCCAGCGGGCCCTAATGGACCCGGGTCTCCTTTATCTCCAGGGGGACCATGTACACCAGCGGGACCCTTTTCGCCAGGCTTACCATCAGAACCCCGAGGGCCCTCCTTCCCACTGGGACCAGTGGGTCCCCTTAATCCAGGACGACCCGAAAAAATATCATCGTCACCACTGAAATCCATTTATTCTATTTATATATCTTTCTATTATGAGTTTCCGGATATATTTAGGGGTGGAACATTCCAATAAACCAAATTAACATTATCATTCCAATTAGAGAATAGACCCACAAACTCCCCAAAAAGCGCGATTCAAATAGATACCATAATATAATAAAAGATACAAATAAATAAATGACTATTACATACAACCCAAAATCCTCCCATCTATAATATATCAATAGTAATAATATAGGGACCAATATACCTAATATATATATAAATTCTAATCCGTTCAAAATGCCAGAATTTTCTCTTGTCCAAAGCAAATATTCTCCATCTCGTACAACGTTAAAAGTATTTTCCTCTGAAGTAAATGCATATGTGACAGCAAACAGAAATACTGTAGCTATAATAATCATCCAAATTAATGCTGTACTGCTTTTAATAAAAATCAATGTACCCATCGCCAATATAAATAATAGTAACCACAATACGGAGAAAATTAATTTACCTCCTTGGTGCGGATTCATATTATTATATATCCCATATTCTATTAATTGAAACAATCCCAGGATTATCGCTATGGCCGACATTATTCGATCATATTTATAATTCCGGTACCACAGGAATATCGCCAATATGAACACAATCCAAAAACCCAATAATGAAGATTTCACACTATAGGCCATAATATGATAAAACTATTGGTTTTATCATATGGTTTACCTTTTATTAAAATAAGTATCTCTCTTTGAAGAAGGAAGATCTCAAAAGTGAAGAGTTGAAAGGATAATATATCATCCTTTTCTAATTATTCTCAACTTTAATTTCTTCCTTGATTCTAATTATTCTAAGTTTCTTCTCTTTTACGTTAGCTCTAATTTCATCTTCAATTTTTCTATTCACTGTTTCTAATGGTTCGTTTTCCCCAAGAAAAGTACCAGTAGGTTCCTCTGGTACTTTTCTGAGCTCCTCGACACACTTTGCTTATGCCTGTATAAGGTATACCCGTAGCTTCAGCTGCTTCTTTTATGGATAAAAATTTGGCTACCTCTTTTCCATTGAAATCTATTTGAACGATTGGTTTTCCAGCCCTTTCGATATTATCGATGGAATATTTTTCAATGGTTATTGCCTCTCCTTCATAGCGCCAAATAAATCCCCCCGGCTGTTTTGGTTAAGCCTCTACACACAGAAGATATATTAGAACTAGAAACACCGGTTTTTCGCTCGCCTTCGCTTGAGGAACGATATTTGGTTATTAAGTTTAGATTTTTATCGTATTGTAAAACTGGTTTATTTGTTCCTCGACCATTTTCGTATACAAAATTAGAATTTTGTTGGTAGGTGCACCAACGTAGATTTTCTACTCTATTGTCCGTTTTAATTTCATTAATATGATCAACAATTTTATAATTATTGGGATTAGGTATAAAAACTTCCGCGATCAATCTGTGAATCAAAACTGTCTTGGATATTTTATCATTAGAAACATAAACACGTAAATAACCTGTATGAGTTAAGTGTTGTTTCAATAATCTTCTACTTTTGGTTGAAACAATATCCCCCTTAATTGATACAAAATACTCCCTAAACTGTCTAATTGATCGCCATATAGTAGAGTCTTTAACTGATTGCCACATGGCAGAGTCTGAAATATCTATGGATTCATTAACATATTTCCATCCGTAACCTCCGCTAGATCCCTTTCTTCCCTTACACACAGAACTGATATAAGAAGCACTATAGAGACCAACTGCTTTAGATGCCTCTGTTATACTTGAGAATGTATTAATTATTTCTCCCGTATTTAAATCTAATTGATAAACTCCACGAGTTAAAGAATCATGTTTGATTAATCCGGTATCCACAGCATGCTGTGCATTTTCAGAAGCGGTCACCCACTCTAAATTATCTCTATGATTATTGAGTTTATTTCCATCCTTGTGATTAACGATATTACAACCATCTAATTTGGATAAAAACGTTTCAGCTACTAAGCGATGTATAGAAAATCCTTTTCTTTTCCCGTTACACCTTATTTCCACAGACTGATATTCTCCTCTCAACATCGGTCTCAGATAACGATTGAAATGTAAACTAAAAACTCTTCCATCGGCTGAAATTAAATATTTCTCGTTCAGGGAAAACGGGAGATGTTCAACATTTTCCATTTTAAATGGCAAAATAGGTGTTTAGGATCAAATACTATATTCTCTATATTCTCGAAAATATAGTATCTGTTTTTCAGTGTACAGTCAAGTTTAATAAAGAATTGTACTTCCATTATCAGCACAGTAACTAGTCTTGATACTATATACCATTCTGAAATAAAATTGATTGGTTTATCATTTAATCTTATTTATTAAAGATGACGGTGTTGTTTGAAATTTGATACCTCGAGTATAGCTATATTGATGGAGAAAAATTTCATCGATAAATACGATAATAGCCCGATCAATGATGAAAATACTATTTTTTTATCTAATTTAGGCCCATCAACGGAAAAACAGATACAGAATTTTTTAGAGACTTACATAGAGAGATATTATAACGCATCACGGAACAGGATTTGGGGTGAATGGAAAATTAACCATGTAACAAACAAATTCGGTGAACCTCAGGGTATAGCCTATGTATATTTTGCTAATCCCAAGATGTATCATATTTTCTTGGGTAATAATCCCGATGGTTCAAAAAGGTCGGCCAAAATACCAAATCCTCATTTTGACGAAATTCCAATAAATGAAGAGAATATATTACAAGATTTCGATTTAAATACGCCCGCGTTTATAGATGTTCCTTATGAAAATCCGGTTAAGAAACCTTATATTATTTTAAATTGCAAACAAGTAGAAAAATATGGCCGTAATATGTACATTGAGCCAAAAATAGATCCGTGTATTTTGCGAAGCGGCAAAGCGAATTTGCCCAAGAATATTTTGGTTTGTCAAAAAGCCCCCAATAATATTAACGAAAATTATATTAAGAGCATATTCGAATTTTATATTAAGAACCGAGATGATATTGAAAGTGGCTACCCTAAAGTCAATATCGAATCCAAGGGTAATTTTTCCACGATAGAAATTGTTTATCATCCGGATTCTATTGATGGAATTTTTGCATTAATTATGACAAGGAAGATAAGAATAAATATTAAAAATAAAAATATAACATTATTGTTTGGACATAAAAATTTTTCATCGTGAAAAAATTAAACTATTAATTAATAATTTAATTACTCCAGTTTACATTCGAGCTTAATAGTGAAAGGCATGATTAGAGTTGAGAACGAAACTTTTTCCTCATCAGGAGTTTCATAATCTGATGCTGGCGTAAATATGTATTTACGCATAGTTTCGTCAGGATAAAAATTTAAATAGACCGTTCCTATCTCTTCAGGTGGATTATCATAATCATAAGATATTTTAGCCGGGTAGGACCGTTCTTGAAAATTTCGCTCAATATCATCTATCATATATTTACCGAAGGGATAAATGTGCATCTTATCGGAGTCTCCCAAAATAACAACTTCCATCTTTATGTAGTTACCGATTAATGTTGTGTAGTTATCCGTACATGCATAATTTTCCTTGTTGTAAAAAGGTTTAAATATCATTTCTTTCGAGCAATCAACGAGTGATTCCACTTCTTCAGGGGGAACGATGGAGCTATTACTTTCGATATTATCTGGTATCTCTTCAACTTTTCCATTCAACTCCCCCGGTACTGGTTCTTGATCATTTAGGGCGATTCCCGTGTTATTATCGGGTTTATCTTCACCTAAATCCCCCTCGGATATTTCAACGACATCATCGAGTTTATCTTCACCTAAATCCCCCTCGGATATTTCAACGACATCATCGGGTTTATCTTCACCTAAATCCCCCTCGGATATTTCAACGACATCATCGAGTTTATCTTCACCTAAATCATTGTCTACTTCTTGTTCAAGTTCCGCCAAGTTTGGATTCGTTTGTTTTTCCGCATCCCTTTCGGGTTCAGATTCAGATTGTGAATCGATAGATTGGATTATTTCAATCGAGCCCTTTTCAGTGGAAGGGCTCGATTTTATCTCACTGGAATCTCTGTTCTCATCTGATGACATATTTATAGATTTATGCATATTAACAACCGATGATAATTTAGATGTAAAAAGGGCTGTTAACATAGTTAATTCGGAAGACATATGGTCAATTTTCTCTTCCATATGAGAAATTTGTTTTAGTGCTAAATCATGCTTTTCGTTTAATGTTTCCAAATTGATTTTTGGTCGGCTTCTGTTTGTATTAAAATTAACTGAAGTTTCGCTTTTCTTAACGCTAACGTTAAAAGGTTCTCGATCTTGCTCTTCTATTCTGCCATAAGGAAATTCACTATTTTCAAAAACATCGTTCCAATTTTGTAGTGTTGTTGTATCTTCGTCATAATCTGATTCTGCCATTTTATATTACTTTGGTAGCTCTTATAATGACTATTAAAGGATTATATGATGTAATCGAGAAACATGCTCCCGGGGCCATAGGGCGTGTTCCTATTACTTTCTATAAAGGAAAGAAGGTGGCCGTTGATGCTCATAATTGGATGTTTAAGACCATGTATGGAGCACGGAAAATATCAGCACGGAAGACTAATTTTGCAATTGATAACGTTGACAATACATTAACCAGAACTGAATGGGTCAAATTAAGCCTTAATTTTGTCATCAAATGGTTGCATTTTGGTGTTACCCCCATATTTGTGTTTGATGGAACATACAAACCTGAAAAAGGTGAAACTCAAAGGAAAAGAGGCTTAGAATATAAGAAGAAAATCGAAGCATATCATAAAACTGTCGACGAGCTTAATCAAGTGGATATTTTAGATAGAACACCGGAGATGGTTGCAGAGGTAAGGGACAAATTTACCAGTTTTATCGACCTTAACATTGATGAGATAAATAATCTAATTCATATTTTCGATGTTGTTGGCTTACCATGGGTTCAAGCGATAGGCGAAGCGGAACAATTATGTACTATGCTAGCGTTGGAAGGAAAGGTAGACGCTGTTTTTTCCAGAGATGGTGATAATTTAGCTTTGGGATGTCCCGTGTTATTAAAGGAATATTCCACTAATCTATACGAAGGAGGAAAAACAATTCCTACGCTGGAATATTATGAGTTAGATATAATTTTAAGAGAATTAGAAATGAACATGGATGAATTTCTAGATTTGTGTATATTTTTGGGTTGCGACTATAATACAAATGTTAAGGGTATTGGACCGGTTCGGGCACTCAAATTAATTAGGGATCATGGATCTGTATCAGAAATACGAAGATCAACAGATATTGATACATCATGTCTCAATTATGAAAACTGCTTGGTTAATTTCAAGAAAATTGACAGCACCGAAATTACTCTAGGAGGGCGAATTGAAATGAAATCCTCAGATATATTTTCGACACGGGATATATTGGAAATTAATGGAGTAGCTATCATGACTAAACAATTATGTGGAGCCATGGCCGAAGTTGAGGAACTTCATAGTTCAGTTAATGCCAAGGAAAATCCTCAAACTGATAAAACGGAATCTTCTGGATCATCGTCTGGCAAGGGAGAAAACAAAAATAAAACTAAAGTAATTAAAATTAACCGGATTAAACAAAATTCTGGTGAGAATAGCAAGTTAAAGACTAGAATTATCACCGTAAAGAAAAATGCAGAAGCTCACCCATAAAGATAATCTTATTACCGTGGTATGGTTTCTTCTATTTTTCGCTGTGGGTAGCCTGAATATATCATTTGCTATCACATCCGGAGACGTATCTTATGATGTTGCCGGTGGTATGTTTTCGAGTTCATTATGGTTACTTATAACGGGCGGAACGGTAGCTATGTCTTCTATTCTTTATCCAATTTACGCTTTGACCAAAAATGTCATTATTGTTCTAGTTTTATCTCTAATATCTATATCTGTAATGTTTTTATTTGGCATCATTGGAATGGAAATATTATTAGATTTAGCAGATGATAACGACCCATTATTTATGACTTATTTCTATTTTTATGTCACAAATTATATAGTGTGCGGTATATCTGTATTGTCCTTGATAAATTTTTTGTATGCTGAATATACTGACACGCTCGCGTCAGGAAAATCAAAAACGGTTGATGGAGATTATACATTTAATTGGAACGCCCTCGAATCAAGACCAGAAGAAATAAAATCATCACGTCACATCACCGGGACCGAACATCAAAAGGTAAAGATATCTGAATCTGGGAGGTTGGACTATGTAATATAATTATATATTAATTAATATATAACCATGTAAACTTGACTAAGCAAGGATATGTTACATCCAAAAATGATTTTTTATATTAACTAATATATGGTAAAATGAAGAACAAGAATGTTAAAAATTGCCTTCAAGAATATTGTCATGAAAATTGCATCGATAAAGCATTAGGTTTGCCGATTTATGATACCAAAAGAATTGGAGGCGAGGACCATTGCCCAATTTTTCAATCTAAATTAACATTTAGAGGTTCCGACTACCCAGGATGTACCGGAAATCCACGCCCTAGCAAGAAACAGGCAGAAGAAGATGCTGCTGAAACATATTCATATGATGATTTTGCTTTTCAAGATTTTTTGGTAAAAATATGGGAAAAAGAGGAAAAATCTAGAGATGGGCGAGAAAAAAGAAGAAAGGAAAAAATCAAGGGAGAGATGAAAATGCTCATAAAGAAACGAGAAAAGGAAGAGGAAGAGGAAGAAGAGATACTTTTTAAAGGTCTTTCTTTGAAAGAACAGAAAAAACAGAACGAACTAAAGACTTTTATTTACTTCGATACTGAGAATGTCCTGGATATTTTCAAAGATTTTATATCTAAATGTATGGTCCCTGATAATGTATCTGCTATTGGTTATATATCTAAGCATCATCATATGAGAGATAGGTTAGAAAAAATGGTCAAGCCTGTCGAAAATGTGTCCCTATCGACTACTAACGCCATAATCTCAAACGGAGTAGATTATTATATCACCCTAAACATAGGTATGGAAATCAATGATAAATCACCCAAGCGAATTATATTGGTGACGCGAGATAAATTTGGACAAGTATTAACAGATCTTATTAAAGGAAATGCTAATTTATCACACGTCGATTTTAAATTCGTATCCAGTTTAAAAGACCTACAAATTCTGTTAACTTAATAAGATATCGAGATTATTTAAAATGGATCGGACTATCGAAAAATTACAGACTTTAACTTTGGATAATTCAAAAGTTAAAACTAAAATGTTCCCTATTACTGATAAGAGCTCAAAACCGAAGAAAACTATAGTTAAAAAGCTTAAACATATAAAACATCAAAAATTATGCCGTTTTTGTAGAAAGCCAATATGTCATTATTCCCTTCAAATGGAACAAGACGATTAATAATGCTACTCTCACGCAAAGTAAAATATCTTGAAATTGATTAATTAATGAATTTCTTTGTCTTAAATTTTCCATTTGGTACGATACGGGCTGTTTAATATTATGGAAGCTACTTATGATAATCTCAACGATGAAGGATATCTCATTCGGGATGTCATGTCTGAGGAAGAGGCTGATTACCTGGCTAAGGATCTTATCGATTACACTTTCGATATAGTATTTGAAAATCGCGGATATGAGGTCCCGCGAGATCATCCATTGGCACTTAATGTCCTAACTGACAAAAACATACGAAATTCACTGATTGATGACGCAACTAGTGAATCGGTCTGGGAAAATGGTAATTCTAGGAAGCCTATTATTAGTAAAAGCTGCGGCATGTTTGATGGGCACTACAATCTCCAATGCCTTGAAAAGATTAATTTCAGTAAGAGATTGTATGATATCTCGGCTGAAGTCATGGGAACTGACAAGCTTGTATTTAGGGCCGGTCTCGAAAGATACTCCATTAAACCTGGCGTAAGGACCGATCCTCAAACTAACTGTAAAGCTCAAGGTGCTAATGATATGCCCAAACATATTGATAGTAATTTATTCGATGCTAACATTCCAAGTCTTTCGGTTAATTATCCCTTTCGAATCCAAAATCTAGTGTGTTTATCGGTGGGCAATGATGTGGCCCCAAAAGATAGTGGAACATTGAACCTGCTGGTCAACATGCATCATTATTGGGATTTTGCTCGCCATATCCTCAACCCTCAATATGGTCTAGTGACTATGCCGGTGAACACTTCTCGATTCCATGTACTCCCGAAAGATTGGGATAGCAAGTATTTACCCAATCTCAAGCTTCATATAGAAGCTTATACACTGTTCTTACACGATAGAGAAAGATATGCTAGAGAATTTACGATAACCCGGCAGATACACTCTTTTTATGAATGGTTAGAGAAGAGCGATGTTCGTGTGCCTTCGATAATGAAAGATATTCATTGGAAGCCGATCGTATTGAGGCCGGGGCAAGCCGTGTACTGGCATCAATATTTGCCTCATCAATCACTTCGAAATAAATCGGAAACTCCTCGTATTGTAGCTTATCATAACTTGTTCCCAGTTCCTGGACCGGACTGGTATAATTCCGAAGAACGTCGCTGGTTGCTAGAAATGGCAACAAAAGCTCATTTCTATTACGGAAAGGATAATAATAATTATCCACGGGATATTTGTAATTCCTACGAATATGAATATTTGCGCAGTAACGGTTTATTGTCCAACGTGTTGAATTATATTAAAGAGAACCCCCTAGGTAGAAAGCTGCTTGGAATCGACCCATATAATTTCTAAAAAAATCTATTAATTAATAGATTTTCAATTATATTCAATATACCATCGATAGAATTTTTCCATACCTTCTTCAAGAGTCACGGATGGGACATAACCTAGTTTATCTCGACATAATTTAGTACAAGAATGAGTTGCTCGTACATCTCCAGGTGACATATTTGCATATTTTATTCGAGGTATTTTATTTGATAATTTAGATATTGTACACACTAAATCAAGGAGAGATTTGGGCTTTCCAGTACCCAAGTTAATTATCTCATATCCTGCGATATCTAAACATTTATCAATTCCTTTTACAATATCATCTATGTATATGAAATCTCGGTAAATATCGGAAGATTTGTTATATATCGTAATGGGCTCATCTTTTTGGATAGCCTCAGTAAAGATATAATATGCCATATCGGGCCTACCCCAGGGCCCATAAACTGAAAAGAAACGCAATCCAATCATGTTGACGCCAAACATACGGTGATATGAATAACCGAGTATTTCATCACATTTTTTAGTAGCTCCATAGAGACTGTTGGGTGTGTTGGTGTTTTCAAATTCAGAGGACGACATATCCATGGGATTATTGATATAGCAAGACGGATCACGGTTTAAATCCATGATAATATCTTCATAAACCGAAGCTGAAGATGCATATATTAGATGTATATTCGGGTGATTACGACATATCTCCAATACATTCATAAACCCTTCAATATTGACCTTGATATATTCCATAGGATGATTGAGAGAATCTCTGATACCCGCTCGGCCGGCCAAATGGACAATATGACTGATATTATGAATAGCGATACTATGTTCCATTTTTTCTCTATCACAAATATCGTGCTCTAGAATGTCTATGCCTAATTCTCCTATTATTCTGATTCTATCGTTTTTAATCTTATCTGTCCCCAAGAAGATATCACATCCAATGACATAATATCCTTTTTTCTTGAAAAATTTAGCTACATGAAAACCTATAAATCCAGCGATGCCCGTGATGAATATTCGCCTGTCCTGTTCGGCCATCTTTTTTATTACACGATCAAACTTATTTAAGTTTAATTGAAAATGATTTCCAATCATTTATCCACATAAAATATGGGAAATCCACTTAAACTTGAAAATGTATGTCTGGTTAGGGGTAGAGAGCCTAAGAGGGATAATCCAGCATAACGTAATTGATGATTTAATATTAGATAATATTAAAATAAATGAGTGATTCATTTGAAAAATGCAGTCCAGTGGAATATCATATTATCCAAAAAAGTAACCTCAGCGATTCACTAAAAATAATCGGTAATTCTAGTGGGCAAACCCTTTCACCTGAGATGGAAGATGAATTATTTGATAAAGTTATGTGTGATCTAATGGAATTACAAAGAAACCAATTAGACTGTAGAGAAAAGTTAGATCAAACTATAAGTTCTATAGAACAATACCCCCACATGTATCCATATTTATGGGTATTTATTATTTTATATCCCGATATACTATTACGATTTCTTAGAAGCCGTGAATACGTTAATGCTCGAGAATATAGTTCGGCAATAGCTCGATGTGTTCAACATCATAAAACAGCCAAAGGGGAGGAAGAAAATTGGTATGCGTCCTCACTGCAACATTTGTTAAAATATAAAGAAATAGTTCGTGGCACTATCGAGCTTAAGATATTACCAGGCGTTTATCCAATTGATCGCAGGTTGTATGGGGAAGTACGTAATTTAGACATAAGAGATCGCCATTACGAAAACGAGGGGCTCCCATATGAGTATAAAGATGTGAATATTTTAGATGAAGAAGGAACTTATGTAGGACATCGTGATTGTTACCATGCGCTATCTTTTGGTGATGAATTATTAGCATCCAAATATATCAAGAGGGCTTTAGAATATGATGATTGCACTGGAGATGCCATTAAAGATTATGTCGGAATTTCTAAGGAAGCCGATTTGAATAAGGCCATAGGATTATATGAATCTAGAAAAAAAATATAATCGTCTCATTAAATGAATCCCCCCGGATTTAATAATAAATTATCCTCTTCATTTGAAGCACAGCTTCAAATGTTTTCTCCTCGAGATAGCCACACAGTAAATAATCCAGTTAACTCGTCGCAAAATAATAATAGGGAAAATAAAAAGCGACCTCGTGAAAACGAGGAAACGGAAGCGGAAAAACGTCGTAAATTAATTGAAGATGATAAAGTCAAAAGTAGTCATTAATACTTATATCCAAAACTATTAAATAATAGTTTTTATTAAAATAAACATGGTCGATTCTTCATCTTTTTATTCGAAAGATAATGGCCTTCCTGACTATGTAGATTTTTCGGAAATGTCCGGGTCAACTAAAAAAGTGGTCATAAATTTTATTATAAGCGAATGTTTACACGTCGCTGGTAAATATGATGGGAAAGTATACGGAGGATTCGTCCGTGATGTTTTGGTTCCGCTATTATCCAATAATGGAGATTATTCTAAGGTGTCCGAATGGAAGGATATTGATTTGTGGTTTACATCTGAGTCGAATGCGAAAACTTTCGTGAAGGATATGGGGAGAAAATTCAAAATAGCTAAACATGATAGAGCTCTTACAGAGGAAAATAGAAAAGTATTATATTCGTGGCCACGAATTCAGTATCATTTATATATTTGGAACATTTGCGTAGCATGGGTAGATATCGTAGTATACCCGGAATTTCCTGTAAATGATTTTAATGTGAATCATCTAACTTTCTGCTATAAAATTCCAGGGGTTGTCAGTAAATATATCTGGGGTGATTGCGCTAATATTTCGGTTGATGGGAAAGTTCGAGAAGAATCGACTGCTCATAATCTTCAGCAAGCTATAATTGCTAAAGTTGCTATAATGGATCGAGATCATATCGACATGTTATCCGATGAGGAAGTGAAGTTGGAAAGGTTACATCGAATTCGGGACAGATATATCAATCGTGGGTGGATGGTGATGGTAGGAGATTTAGAACTGAAATTGGAAGATACCGAATCAGAAAAAAGTTGGAATGATTTTATTAAGAAAATAAAGGATCATCTATATGAAAAATTCTTAGATCATTATATGGATTAATATTCTATTAATTAATAGAATAAATTAATTTAGGTTGGCCAGTTGTCCGGCTAACTTTTCGAGCTCTCCGCGGACATAGTAATAATCTCGATATTCATCTTTTTCTATATCACATAACACGGGAATAAAAAAAGATCTTGGCATAATGTCCCTCATATGGGCACAATCGAACCCTATCTTTTCCCCATCTCCGTACGTCAATCCTCCATGAACTTCGACATTGATATTGTCATAATGTATTTTATGTGAGTATCTAACATACCCGCACCAAGTCATCATATGACTTCTGCCGAGAGAACATTCTAATCCGCGATGAGAAAAATGATATTTTTCGCTATTTTCTTCCCCGATATGAGGAAATTGTTTAAGATCATTTATTATGACCGCGCCTTTCTCAACGTATTGTTTCTCCATGTAATTGTTTGATATTATATATTCTAACGTTTTGGCTAGCTCCTGTGAGCTGCGTGTTGTACGTAATTTATAGTTCAATTCAGCATCTTCTTTTGGCATGATCGAATTATTTTACGAAGGATTTATTCTTAAATAATGAACCATTTTTAGTTTTTCAATAAAATGGGTTAGAACGAAGGATGTTTTATACAAAACTTGCTTAACTCATTAATTCAATGTGTCCTTGATATTTCCCGTGCTCCCCCAGATAAATGATTGATGACAAATCCTTCATATTTAACTCCTTGGCTAACGGATTTTTCCAATCAACTTTATCATAATAGACATCCTCCCATAGCAATCTAATTATCGATATATTATGTTCCAAGCACAATTTCATCTTGTATATATCCCTTTCTCGAGTTTCATCAGGAGATTTCCAATTGCTTATTTGTTCGAAATGTTGAGGTCCATCTAATTCTATTATGATATTTAACGATGGAATAAAGAAATCAAATGGTAACTTTCTATTAGTTTTCTCGTTATAACACCAATCAAATTTTTGCTGATGTATAATATCTGGAAATATAGTCTCTAAATACTCTCGCAACATATTTTCTGTTTTGTTTCTACAATGAGGACACCAATTGTTATAAACTACACAATTTGGAGTTTTAAATATTCTGTGACCTTCCGCACATATAAATATATATTTTCTCTGGCTACCTTTGAATACTTGTCTTGGAGATATATCATTTTCATGTGACCAAAATTGGGCCGACCAATGATTAGCCATTGATTTGTCATAACATATCGCACAGACCTCATTTTCACAAAGTATTTTGTTGGCACAATATGGGCACCAATTTCCGATATTGATCTGACCTAGCGATGTCATAAAATCATGGCTGCATTTATCACAACTAAACCAGTGTTTAAGGTTGAAATATCTCATATAATTTCTGGGTGGACTTGGGTTCTTTTTAGACCAAAACTTAGCTTTCTCATGACTAGCGAAGGATTGTTGAAAACAATAATTACAATCTGGATCATCACAGAGCTTTTTATTATCACAATAAGGACACCAGCATCCTCTACTTATACTCTCGACAGTTGAAGAAAACTCGTGATAACATTTGTCACATTCAAACCAGCCTTTATTTCTTGAAAATTTGAATGTCTCCCTGGGAGTTTTCTTATTTCTCTTTGACCAATTTTTAGCCCTATTATCCGAAGCAAATGATTTCTCACAGCAAGACTGACATTTTTGATCACCACATAATTCCTTGTTAGCACAATATTTACACCAATTATCTTTCCAAATTATACTAACTAAATTTCTATATAATTCGTGACCACATTCACAGTCAAAATAATATTTTTTAGTTGATGTTTTGATAACATTCCTAGGTGATATATTATTCTCATCGGACCAAAATTCTGATTTTTCATGACTTGCAAAAGAATTAATGAAACACATTTTACAATCTGAATCGTCACATAATTTCTTGATCGGAACTGAGCAATAAGGACACCAAGCTCCTTTTACTATATTGCCAGGAAGAGAATCAAAACTGTGTCCACAATCACAGTCGAACCAATATTTCTTGACTGCATGTTTAGTTATTTCTCGAGGAGACAGCCCATTTCTTTTCGACCACTGAATTGATCTGTGACAACTAGCAAAAGATCGTTCATAGCAATTAATACATCTGACGTCATTGCACAGTTTTCGATTCCTTCCAGCTCCACAATTTACATCAAAATAATCAGGATTATTTTGATGTTTCTCAAATAGAGTTAACTTCTTGCGAATCACTATTATTCTTTTCTTGGAATCCATCGAAATTAGTTTATATAAAAAAGTTGAATATATAAAATTATTTGCAATATTAGCTAAAAAATGTCGAATGCAGAAGAAGTAACATGTAGACCCATAGACAAGATCTATATAATAAGGATAGATCATCCACTCTCGTTGGAAAGAGCCGCAGCCTGTGCCAAATCGTGTGAAGAGGTGGGAATGCCTTACGAATTTTGGGAAGGTGTTAACGACAAGCCGGAAAAAGACCTACCTGGCCTGTTCGACCCTCCAATCGAGTTCAAACACAAATATAATTCTAAAGTTATGTCGGCGAGCTGCTCACACGTGAAGTTATGGCAACACATCGCTAAAAACAGAGAGTCTGCCATCATCCTCGAACACGACGCGATCATGCTCCATAAAGTTGATCTTCCTATTCCCGATGGCGCCATGGTGATGTTGGGATACAAATTGATGAATAAAGATGAATATGACCATAAAACCGCCGGGCCGCCCAAGAATATCGGCAGAATCTACAAACATTCCGGGGCCCATGCTTATGCTATCACATGGAAAACGGCTGAAGAGTTGATGGAAGAGGCTTACAAATATGGCATCAGGTCTTGCATCGATACGGGTTTTTTTATGCATAACGGCTCGGAACGATCTCCTTGGGGTAAGAAAGATCCTCCACCCGCTAAGCAATCAGGCATACCTCTTATGTTAATGGAACCCACTCCGGCTATTGGGTGGGTTCGAGACGAAAGAAGCACAGTAGGCTGGTGTTCGGGTGAAGGGAATTTCCATTTAACGCCCTCATTTAAACAAAATCTAGCTAGATTTAAAAAGAAATAAAATATCGCAAATTTATGGACAGATCTCAGAATGAAATATTAGTTAATATTTCAAGATCAAAATTTAATCCACATGGTTTAATAATTAGCTTTTCTCGCTATATTTATCATATGTTTGGTTCCATTGCTTTTGTCCAAAGCAGTACGAAACATGCTACAATATTTTAGGCTATATTTTTTAATTTCTTTTGGATTGTTCAGATAATAAAGTTTCTACCTCGTTATCCTAATGTATTTTTATATAAATTAAAATTGATCCAGATAGATATTTGATATATAAATTAAAAATGGCCATTGTTAGGGAATTTACCGTAGAACATTTAGATGATTATCGTACGGGGGCTCGTTTGTACATGTCAGAAAAGGGGGATGAGGGCTATTTTAGCGATTCTGATGATGAAAATGTTCCCATGGAGGCATATCTTCACGTTGAATTTGAGTTAAAGGATGATAGGTATCACATTTTTCATCTCATCTTGGACATAGGACAGCACGAAGTTAGATTATTAAAGACTTTCGATACAGAAAAGGATGCAGAGGACTACTCTAAACAACAATACTTTCTAGTGACCGGTGATTATCCTTTCATTGTAGACGGAATGAATTCCGCATACAAAAGCACAGGTGATAGGTTGAAGGTAGATGTTAAATATAAGAAAGACATTAAACCGACCGATGATAATACATATGAGTATATTATTATTATGAGTAAAACTATGGTTAACGCTCATAGCTTAGATGGCTCTGCTGAGTGGTGAAGGTTTCTTAAAGATCAAAAGTATATTAAAATGTATAAGATAATTTGAGCAATACCTTTTGGTATTTTTGGAGGAATAAGATATGGTATATTTGGATGTAAAGAAATTAGGATGTATGATTATCCCAGCGATGCGTTAGCATTCCATGATAATTTCAAATATTCTAGAGGAATAATAAAGGACACATACTCATTTACACCTGAAGAAGAACACATAAGAAAATCATATCGAACTTTATTCGGATATGGAGGTATTGTAGAGATGACTGGATGGTCAATTAGACCGTTTAAATTATATTTAAATGATAACGAGATTAAACCAAACTTTATAAAGGGCGTATTTGATGGAGATTACAAGCAAATATATAAAGAACCATTCGACGATATATAATATTGATCTATTAATTAATAGATTTTTTAATGATCGCCTAGATATTTCCCAAAATTTTCGGGTATGCTGTATATAGTTCCAGTAGCGAAATGTTCATAGTCTCTCCAATCTTTACCTTTCTTCTCACAAGTATCTTTTATCATTTGAAGATGTCTGTTTCTTCTTTCATCTAAGGGAATTGCAGCTTCTGTTTGTTGTACGATTGATTCTATTAACGGATTATCCCAAAAGCCCCAATGGCAAGAGTCCATCATGTGAAGATGTTCCATTGATAAATCTTCCGGTTTGTCTACATAACCTCCTTGAAACTTGGGAGGATTTCTCTTCTCCTTTAGATAATCTCGTAAATGTAGAAGAGATTTCTCGTTTGCGTCAGAACCATTGAAAATAGGGACGGTAATTCTTTTATTTTCTATCCCGTCATTTCCAATAAATCGGAATGTTTTTTCTTCTCTCTGTTCCTTACTTTCTCTTTCCTCGATATCTTTTCCTTCACGGATCAATCCCAATTTTCTTATTCTTTCTCGTAATTTTTCATTTTCTTTCAATATATTTTCCTTCAACACAGGAATTAAGATATCTTCGGGATCGACAGGCTCGAAACTTCCTAGCATTTTCAAATTTGCTTCTATTTGGTATTCTAACATTTCAACTTCACCGAAATCCATGGCTCAAATCTAACGCTTTCAGTATGGTCGGTTATTAAGAAATAGATGATTTAATAAAAAAAGAAATTTTATTAAATCGTTTTTAGTATGGACGTAAACACGGGCGTTACCAGAGAGGAAATGATTAATTATATAAAATTATATAAAATTATATCACGATGGAAACAATTATAAATTATCGAGTAATCTAGACAGAGAGAAAATATTTTCTGATAAAATAAAAGCTCAAATGATAGAACTAATTAAGAAAAATTTTAAGGAAAAAATATCAATATTAGAGAACTCTGAGCACATATTCACTAATGAAGAAAATATCAAGAATATTTCGATTAAGGAACTACTAAAAATAGATTCATATAATATTTATATAACCTTGGGTTATCCCTATTATATGACGGAGAAAGGAAAAAGTGACACGTTACACGATCTAATCAAAATGATGCATAAATATATATTAATAAAGATAGATCAGGATGGATTTGAGAAAATAATAGATATTAATAAATTTAAATATAATAATTATCTCAAAATTAGTAAATTAATAGGCCAATATTTATTATTTAATTCGTTATCAGAGAAAAGTAAAAAGCTATTATCTAATTATGCAATTAAAGACCCGGAAATAAAATTGTTTAAACAATTTTATTTTGATGACAAGATAGCCTCGATTAGTGGAGAATTCGGTGGAGATATATGTTCGATAATGTGATATTAAAATTGATTTTATATTAATATGATCTAACTTGAATAAAATGACATCAAACATTTTAGATCTTTTCTCAGCTGAAGATATCCAGCAATTGGCTAATTTAGCCGAACATTCTGTCGAAGAATATACCAAAAAGTTAAAAGAACTCGATGAAGATGACATCGAAGAACTCTTTGTTAAACTTATGAATCTAGGAAAACTAGATTTAGTGAAAACCCTTCTATCAAAAGGATTTGAGCCCGATGAACGGGTTATGACTATAGCTTCTGCTGAAGGAAATATGGGTATCTTAGAATTAGGGCATTCTATAAATTTGCCGGTATCAAAATATGCTTCCGCTCAAGCGGCAAAAGAGAATCGATATGATATAATCAAATGGTTGGAGGAAAGAAATTATCCAATTGACGGAATTACTTGCGCATTTGCAGCGAGCGAGGGCCATTTGGATTTATTGAAGAAATTGAGAGAAGATGGTTATCCATGGGATAAGATGACGTTATTTATGGCCTTGACTTATGGCCATCACGAAACGGCCGGTTGGGCTAAGGCAAATGGATGTCCCATGTAATATTAAAATCGATATATAATTTGACCGATTTAAGGTAAAAATGTCCGCTTGTGTTAGAATGGTTAGATTTAGTACGTTGCTTGTTCCCAGAGACAGAATATCATCCATAGAATTGAGCGAAAATAAAAAATTTAAATTATTAGTTAATAATTTAATTAGTGACGATAAGTCGATTTCGTCAGACGACCAGGCCGAGAAGGATATTCATATTTAGCAGAATCTAATAGTTCCATATCCAATAATAAATCATACGTGAGTGCGTACGCTTGAGTGTAAATGTAAATTCTGGGCTCCGAAGCTTTTAGGTTACAACTATCTTCTCGCTTTAGCTTTCTATATTCATCAAAATTGTCACTGAAGGATATGTCGGACATTTGATCACCATTTACGAAAGATGAGATACTATCATATATTTTCTGTAAAAGATCTTCCTGTTCAATATTTTTCAACCAAACAGTAAATGCCATATTATCTGGCACGGGAGTTTTGGCTGGAGTTCCATCACTTGGACCCATGGAACCGATACATCCCATTGGTCCCTGTACTCCTATGGACTTTTTCTCCTTTTTGTTGCTTTTGGGATAGTCCAAAGATTCATCTTTATTGTGATATTCGAACAAAAATAATCCGGAATTTATATCGTCTACAATTTCGGATATTTCTTCTAAATTGGCCTCTCTTATGTGATAAGGAGATCTGTCGTTAGTTAACGCACAGGTACCCACCGATTTTTCCACGTGTTTAATCCTTATTAATTCATGACCAACGACAACTTCTTTACGGGTTTGCCATTTTCCCATTTCGGGGACTAAATATCCAAAAACAGTTTGATTATCATGTGATGATGATATATAATATACGTCACTCTTTATAGCGACTATCTTTCCCAGAAAAGGAGTTAATTGATGGTAATCAGTTATTTTAGTGTCCATATTAAGGGTCTTTGTATCGGATTTGTAACATCATTAAAATTGATTTTAATGATGTTACAAATCTTTATTAAATAATATGGATATCTTAAGTTGGTCAATCCATAATTTCAGGGAGTTAGAAACAAAGAAAAGACTTTATTCTGACAATATATTGAATCTCCTGAAAGAATATAATTGTTCTGATCTTAAGGAATTAATACGGAAAGGTAAGGAAGGAAATGTGAAAACCACTTTTACGGTTCAAAACTGGGACACACTCATCTGGGATCCTGAAGATTTTTCAACAAATAGACCGGCTGTTTGCTTTGGGATGGTTAGTTTGGATAATAACCTTAAAGAATCTATACATAGAAGACCCGACATCGTCCAATGTCTAAAATTCGGTGTAGTTCCAACAAAAGAAGATCCCAATTTTTACTCTTTTCATATAGCTTTCCGTGGATCATGTGGTATACATCTAGCTTCCGTTGGATGCGCCAAAAGACTTTCTAATTATATCACTGGAATGTCAAATGGTGTATACAAATTTAAATTAGGTGGTGAATTAGATATATTTAATCATGATAATTTTATATCTGACTTCGAGCAATTGAATCAAGTTTTGTCCGGATTACCCCTTCCTATTTCAGAATATCAAGAAACCGGTGCTTGGAGGCTTGCCATTAGAGAAAAAGAAGGTGAGAATTAAAACGTATGCGATTTGCTCAAATGTTTCTACCACCAGATCATCTCTCAAAATTTATTAATTAATAAATTTTTGCCTTTAATATACTACATTATTGGTAAATTAATATTACCTAGAACTTGCTCAGCGATAAAGTCCCGAAATAGTCTTACCTGTTGATTTTGAACGATACTCTGGTAATGATCAAAAATATATTTTCTGAATCTCTGTTCATTGCTATATAATAGCATATATTTATCTAATATTTTCTTACTTTCTAAATATTTAGTTGATGCTTTCAAAGCTTGCTGGCACGACTTATGACCATCGTTATACATTAGTGTTAGAATATATTTATAAATCAGATAGATAACAGTGTTGGCATTATCGATCGGATTATTGGAAATATGGCACGGGAAACCTAAATATATTTTCCCTCCTATATGCTCGAATAACCCTTCTGAATTCTCACCCAATAGTACAGAAATAGAAAGATCACAGTCTTTCTCAAAAATAGTTGTTTTCTGGTCTATTTTGTCAAATTGTCTATTCAATATCGGAATAATTCGCAATGCTGTCTCTTTGCAGTTTCGTTCCTCTATGGAATGAATTTGTCCCGTATAATTTTCATACAATTGTTTTAGCTCATCTAACGATTTACCAAAGCCATCATCTATAATAAGAATATCCCCGAAATTCTCCTCAATCTGTGAAATTTTCAATAAATATCTTTGTTTTTCAAGTTCTTCCGAAGATTCCATTTGTCCTAAAATTTTTAAATTTATATAGTCGCAAATACGAAAAGTATAAAAAATGCAAAGAGAAAAATATCTATAATCCATGCCATAATTTGTAAATTATAGAAACATAATATTAAAATACCGAATCCTATTATTATAATAAAGAATATATTCCAAAATAGTGTTCCCCACAGGAGATATATCCCGGGTAATGATTTACAATATATAATTAATATGATCAAATACACCACAGCCAATACAACAAATATAATGATTGGTCTATAATCAATCATCTTTTCACTTGTAGCGTTGGAATTATCACAAGATCGATCAACTTCATCTATTGTGTTCATTTTATATTAATCCATCTAAACCTATTTATTATATCTAAAATGAATAAAATAATAACTCTCTTGGATTATTACGGATATGAATATAAAATAACTGAGCGACCTTACCCTGGGATTATGATGGAATTTCATGTTAAACATTATTATTTTAATGAAATATATTACGGTATAACAGGAAAATTAAAGGATGATTGTCCCCCAGACAAATCCTTTAATCCCAAACAAAATTATTGCAATCCACGATTAGCATATGAACATACATATAAGCTATCCGAGATCGTACATTTGGATAAAGAATATACTAAATTTACGAAGTTAACATCGTGCATAATTAACTATGGAGATGGCGTAAGTGGTAGATATTTTCGTCTAGACGAAAATACTGTGAAAGTAGAATATAGTGTGTCTACTGGCTATTATCATATGATAATATTTTTAGCCAAACATAATATGGAAGAAGATTATGAAACTGTGGAGTTATTATTGGAAGAATTTTGTAAAACTCACAAAAAACAAAATGTTTCACTTTAAAAATGATTCATATTTTGTCTGTGACTGGATAAAATATGAACTTGTGTTGTGCGGAACTCAAAGGAGAGAAAATAAGCGGGGATATATCTAATGTTTATAGATATAATTTTACTAAACCAATACTAGATTTAATATCTTTTTTTTAATAATAAAACTTCCTGTATATAAACTGAACGATGAATATTTCCAGTTTAAATGGAATTTAAAATTGCTAAGAAGCTATATAATTGAAAAGTTTGATATTTACCTAATGGATCAAAAGTTCATTTCGATGAACGGAACATTTCTCCAGTTAAATGATGATTATTATAAATATAATTCAAATACAGAAGAATCTACCTCGGCTGGCGAAGAATATACTCTTACTATAGTTCAATGTTTCCCTCATTTAGAAGAAATGCGAGAAAATAAAGATTTGAGAGATAAAATATTAAAATATGAATCTCAATATGGTTATTCTACTTTTTTTGAATATACACTTGATCTTAATTTTTCCAAATATGTAAATGTATATAAAAAGAGCTCAGTTGGTTGGGAATTGACCAACATTTCTCCCGATGATATTACGACAGGGAAATCTGACATGGAAATACCCACAATACTTGTCCAGTATTCAGTTAAAATACCTGATTTTCCTATGATCAAATAAAAATATCTTGAATATCTATTATTAATAGATATATTGGATTTCGTTGTTGTAGAAGGAGATGGTTATATTCTAGAATTAAAATATTGTGCAGAGGATGAAGTTAGATTGATTTTTTAGTTGTTAAACATATGAATCGATTAGATTAACTTTGCCAACCTATATAACAAATAGAAATTTCAAATCGGCGCGGGACGAGGAGGAGTATAAAAAGAGTAGTCCATTCACTCTCTATGAAATGAATATAATTTTTTGTATTAATTGATTTAAAGGAGAAATTTATTCATATTTTATATGAATAAATTGTTACTAGCGATTCCTCTTCCTTTCTTGGCCTTTGGTGTCGCCAGGATAGGGTTATTTGGGCATAATACCCAAAGAATAAGAGGAAATCACCAAGATTACGAAAAAGCACTCAAAATTACTCATCATATATTCTATGATGAATATTCATTTTTATTAGATGATCATTATATCGAAACCACCAATATATTTGGAATGAAAGATTCTGGGGACATGGAAGGAATATCAATAAGACCATTTAGATTGATGGTTGGCGGTCGCATAATCAAACCTATAATCATAACTGATTAATAAGATAAAATAATCTTTCTAAAAAATGGATACATTTAAGTTTAAATATAAGGAATTAGGTATTAGAATTTTAGATAAACTATATTATGTTCAAGAAATGTTAGATTTATCAGATGAAGATTTTAATGAATTATATTGCAAATATGAAGAGACTATGTCTGAGCCTGAAAATTATGATTTATGATTTATTATTTAACTGTGGGAGTTTGTTTAACGCTTCGTTGTACTCATACTCAACAATTCACATAATGGAATCGGTCCGTTTGGAACGTATAATCATTAAATTATCTAATAAATGAAATTGATTATATGGATAGTACTATTCAATTAAAAACAATGAATTGCGAAATTACCATTTTGATTGTGGGAGCTCCCGGTGTAGGGAAAACACGGTTTTTAGAAAATATAGGGGCAAATAATAATATTTTGTCTACCGAAAATGAAGGTAGAACAATTACCATCAAATTTCTGGAATCGAATGAAATTCCTGGAGATGATATTTTTAATAATATAGATGCTACTATTATTATGTTCGATTTCCTAAACTTTGAAGATTCCTTTGAATTCGCAAAGAATACTTTTTGTGCTCTGAGAGATAGATTTCCCATATATTTTTTAGGATGGAAATATGGCTCAGCAATAAAAGATTTTTCTCCCAAAACGTTGAATATTCTGGTATATAAGAAATGGTGGGATGATATATCGAATCATAAGGAAATCGATGACACATATGTCGATGGTATTTCCGATGATGTGGAAAGCAAAGTAGTTCAAACTTTAATTGTAGCTACATTGAATAAAATCTACGGTTGAGCAATCATTCCTGTTAAAATATAAACTTATTAATTAATAAGTTTATTAACCATTTTGTAGGAGGTCTATACATGGGTGTGAATATTCAATGTATAGCACGAATGGTTCCTTTTTTAATTTTGGAAAATCTGAACTGCTAATCCCTGCGGTTACAATCCATGTATCATTGTCACTTTTAATATCAACTCCATGAGTAATATACGAAAGTTCTTTCCATAATTCTAGATTTGAAATTTTAGCCATAACAGGTATTATTTTATCTTCTGATGGTAATTTATCCGCAAAGGGGCTCATATTATTCATGACTGTTATAATTAACAATATTCTTTTATTATATTTTTGATCCCTTCTAAGAACTTCTCGCTTGCGATATAATAATCTACCGGTTTTTGCTCTTTCTTATCTGGTTCCAATCTTTCACTTTACTGATCAATTTTATAAAAGGCCATCAACCCAGAATCTAATTTTTCTACTCGAGTATTAAGTTGAATCTCACCAATACTTCCTGTTGTGTGGAGAGTGGCTGATTCCCTAAAATATTATCTAATATTTTTTAGATACAAAAATCTCCCAACATTACAACTGTAAAGTTGTAATTTATGTTAATACTTTTTCCAGAGCGCCTATGTTTCTCGGCAAGGCGATCAATGTAATTCATCCTCTAAAGCTGATCCATCAGAGGATATAAATGTAATTTTTTCTGCCTTAACAATAGCTCTCTTAAGATCTTCCCTCACGTTGGGATCAATAATATCAAGAGTTATATTATTCTGATTGGCCATACCTTTGGTTTATGTAATTTATGTAAAAAATTTATAAATTATAGATCAATGGGAAATTTCGAAATTTCCCATTGATCATATGATCGTTTAATTTAAGATAAGTGCAATATAAATTTTTGACAATTCTTCTCCTAAAGAACTTAGAATTGGACTATTTAATACCATTTGTTTTTGTATTACCCAGATAATACAGACTATCAAGAAAAATTTCTATTGAAGTATGTTACGACATAATATTGACGTACAGATAATTATATCCTTTATGTTTCTTTTCGTATATGCAATATATTACCAGGATGAGATGGGTTCGCAATGAGAGAAGTGTCACGCCTTACATTAAACCGAAAGTTTAAACACTTCCGAATTCGTCTGTATACATAATACTATCTGGCTGTAAGGCAGCCCAAAAATTTCCGAGGTGGAATCGCGCGAAGGAACAGGAGGAGGGGGGGGGGGGGGGGGGGGGGGCTTTAAGGTCGATGCACTATGAAAAGGAACTCTTCCCTTTCCAGCGGTGAAAATCCCTTGGCTATCGGGAGACTGGATTGTCTTGTTCTCTCTTACAATACTAGATTTTTTAAGGGGATTTCTCCGGCGTTTTGGAAAATTTAGAAGTTTCGTTTTTCCATGAACGGGTGAAAGAAATTTTCATTTAACTGTCTCTTTTCAAAACAATCCAAAGAAATAAAAAATATATTCAAAATAATGGACATATTCAAAAGTCTAGGCAAATATGAAGACATAACCATAACTCACCACAAGTGCAAGTTATCAATTTTTAATGCAATCCCTGGGAAAAAAATACAACCTATAGGTTGTATCGGATCTGACGAATTAGTACCAGAGGGTGATCCAGTATTATGCATAACTGGGAAACAATCCGATTTGGATCTTTTGTATAAAGATCTTCTTGAGGAAACAGAAGATAATCCATATGTAGTTGTTTTGGATCCTAATGAATCTATTTATGTTCACTATAAAGATTTTCAGCCAGGATCAATAACAAAATCGGCAAAAAGAAATATATCATTACAATAAATGGAAACTGAAAAATACGTGTGGTCAGTTCAGATGGGGAGGACCTGTTCATATGAAATTTTTGAGAATAAAACTAAAGCTATTGAATATGTTAGAGGAATAGCCCCTAAATATTTTTGATATTGGAAAATATATGGCCGATGATAAGGAGGACGAGGTCATATTTAAATCGGGTTTCTTAAGAATATCTATTTTCCGGAAAACGCTCCATTAATATAATGCCCAATTAGCTGAGACGATATATTAATTAATATATCGTCTCAGCTTAAATAAAAAGATATCAGAACAATGGAAAAATTTAAAAGCTTATCCAAATATGAAAACCTTGAAATTAATTATATCAGGTGTAAGTGTGCATATTCTGATATCACCGGACGCAAAAAAATAATACCAATAGAAGGTATAGGTTCTCATAGATACATTTCACAAATAACCGAGCCAGCTTTATGTGTAAATGGAAATAGGGCCATTCTGGAGGTATTGTACAAAGATCTACTCGAGGAAACGGAAGATAAACAAGAGATTTACGTCACAAAAACTAATAAAGGAGTTTATATTTATTATAAAGACCCTCTCTTTGGATCAACTATAAAACCTTCCAAGGCCTAAATTATATTAATTAAGAAAGGATAAAATATTAACTAATATTTTAAACCTAAATTTTAATACACATGGTACGATAATTGGCTTTATTAGCTGTCTCTATCATATGTTTGGTACCCTTACTTTTGTCTAAAGCAGGATGAAATGCTATCACTAAATCTGGCTTCTCTTCCAGCAACATTCTTTTATTTCGAATATACCCAGCTGCTTTTCCGTGTTTATCCCATTCGGCAGGATATACTATAACGGGAAGCCCTCTCTTCCGGGAATACATGTCAACAATTATATCCACACCTTTACATCCCCCATGAACAATCACGCAGTTCTTCTTCAAATGTGAGAGAAATTCGTCAATTGCTTCTCTACAGGATTCATTTCCTACTTCTCTGGCACCACATATTATTACCTTATTGTGGGGATATTTCCAATTGTTATTCTCTACGGCATGATCAAGATTGTCCATGAGAACTGCCTTTTAACAGGTTATGTGAATTAATATTCAGTCAATTTTAAAAAAGCCTATAATCTATCCATATCACAAAGCGGTCGACGTCACGGTATGTTAGGCTGAATATTAAAGCTTATAACAAATGTAATTTTATTCGATGAAATCCTTCCTTATCAACTATAAAATCGTCCAAAGCCTAAATTATATAATTAATATGATGTATTTATTATATTAATAATATTTATCCTCTTTAAACCTCCCTTTTTTGTCAAACACTTTCCACTTACCTACTTGAACATCGTTCTTGAATTTCCCGAAAGCGTTCAGTGATCCTGTATCTTCGTAATAGAGGTCCCACATTCCTTCCCTTTTCCCATTGATCGAAGCTCCCTTGCTGTTTATAGTACCACTTTCGTTGTAAGTCACCCAAATTCCCACTTGTCCACCGTTTCTATATTCTCCAATTTGCTCTATTAATCCATTTTCATCATAGAGCTTCCAATCACCTTCTCTCTTACCACTTACCATATTTCCTTCAGCTTCAATTAATCCGCGCTGATCACGCAATACCACATGACCTTGTTGAGGAATGGAAGGAGTTATAGGTGGAGGAATTGGAGTAGGTGTGAGAGGAATGCCTCTTTGAATCTGAGGCTGGATTTTACCTTCATTTGCGTTCTTTACAAATTGTGCAATCTCGGATTCTCTGCTTTTATCGAAGAACAACCAACCGGGCTTCTTTTGGCCGCCGATGTTTAGATATTGATTAAAATTGCCACCGAGGGCTTTGATGTTTTCCTTCCAAGGTTTAGTATCGCCCAAAATAGCCAAAGAATTTTTATAACGTATCATATACATCTGACCAGAAACATTATAACCTTCCCGAGCCTTAAATATAGGCTTAATCTCGGGGCCTGGTTTCGTTCGAGACAATTTGGTTTTTATTTCATCGGATTTTCCCGAATATATTACTTGTGAGGCGTTTAGAGATAAGATTTCATTTAACATTAAAGTTTCAGCATCCACTTCCGAAAATCCTCTACCAATCAGCCATCGATAAATATCTATCATCATCCTCAAATGTTTTGTAAAATTATCTTTAAAGGTGTTATGGCTAAAAATATTATAATAATCATTCATTGGGTTTAAATTAGAATCTTTATATTTCGCTTTTTCTCCATCTTCGAAGGTTGTAGCCTTTCTGAAGTCAATAATATACATTTTGTCATTTTCATCGAACATAAAATTGTTAGCATTAATATCTCCATGAAAAATACCCAATTCATGCAAGTAATACACTAAACTTAAAACTTGTTTAATATAATACCATTCCTCTGAAATATTATTTACTTTTTTCAATCTGTCGTACAGTGTTTCCTTAAGTCTAGGCATGACAAATACTCCAACTGGGTCATCTGTTCCCTGTACCTTACCACACATCCAATGATCGAGCACTGGTTTAGTTAGATCATCTTGAGAAGCTAAATTATTCAATTTAGCTTCTTTCTCTATATCGTCAAAATAACCAAATTTTAAGATATAATCACAGCTATTTTCATTGCACGCTTCATATATTCTACCATGACCGCTATGAATTGATTTTCTCGGTTCAGGAATAAACCACCCACGGACAGGGTCCTCTCTGACAGGGAAACATTTAAGTTCGGAAGTTCGATATATTTTCTTCATTTTGTGTAATCATATAAAATATTTAAATAATACATACTCGCTGCTTTGGTTAAAGAAAAATTATAAAGTTATCCAGATTATACAAAAATGAGCGAAAACAACCACGTCGAAAAATTAAAGCCTTATGAACAGGTCAGTTTAAATCGGACAGTTATCAAGGTGGGTGCTAAATGGTGCAGAGCTTGCAAAGATAGCAAGGAAAGTTACGAAGAAATTGCCAATCAACACGGTAGAATAACCTTTTACGAGATCGATTCAGATCGTTTCATAAAAGAGAAAAGTATGATGAAGGAAATCAATAATATAGTGAAGAAAACATCTGCCTTACCTACGTTTTATTTTTTCCGTAAAAATAAACTCATCGGTGAAGTGGAGGGCTTTAAAAGAAGTAAGATTGAATCTTATGTCGATCGGCTTGAGTAATGAAAGTCTATTAACTAATAGACTATATCACTAAAATTGACATTTAATTTTTAAATATTTATTAGAAATAATGTCCGGAATTGAAGTTACTATCGCCGCTGGAATTGCCGAAGCAACCACAGTTGGAGTAGCAGCCGGGGGAGCAGCCGGAGGGGCAGCCGGGGGAGCAGCCGGAGCTGGAGCTGGTGTTGGCGCGGCAGGCGGTATAGCCCTCGCACCTCTCCTTATAGGCGCTGGCGGGGTGGCTATGCTTTTGTTTGGAGATGAGATAAAAAGCGAAAGTGGTAGAGTTTACAATCAAGTAATAGACTCTTATTACGCCACTATTACTATTAATACAAGCTCTCCCAAATGTTGGTATGCGATCAAACGCATGATAGAGGGAACTAATCCTTCTAGAGTGAGAGCACATGATGGCTATGAATGTCCTAATTTTTCGGTTACCAAAGGGACTTATTACATTCCGTATAATGGTCTCATTAGATGTGGGATGTTTGGGAGACATTGGAATAGTTGGCGTGACGGTAGATGCCATATTTACGTGGAAGTGAAAGATGATGATGTCATCATACAATGTATGTACTTGGATATCACTAGACTCAGGAAATTTTTTACTGAAAAATATACTCAATATTGCACCAAGGATAATATCTCGACCTTTTATTTATCCTCAGGTGATAAATGGGATTTTCCACAATTAAGAAGACCTCGAAATGTGGTCAATATAACAAGAGATATGCAAAAGATGCTCGATGATGTGAAAGAATTTCGCGGAAATGAAACAACTTACAGAAACAAGGGTTATCCGTATAGAAGAGGTTATCTTTTAGTCGGACCTCCCGGAACAGGAAAAAGTTCTATATCCGAAATTCTCTCGGTTAAATACGAAATGGATAATTATCTGGTTAATCTAAACACAAATGATATGGACGATGCTAAATTAATCATTTTGCTAAGTAAGGTGCCTCCCAATTCGGTGATAATTTTCGATGAGATAGATAAACAATTGGCAAATGTAAGGGAAAATCGGAATAGCTTTTTATCGGATTCAGGAATATTGTCATCAATGGATGGTCCCCAACGGCTGGCACATGGATGTATAGTTGTTCTAACCGCAAACTCTTTGGAAGGACTCACGGCCAGTTTTCAGGAAAAATTGCTTCGCTCAGGAAGAATCGATAAGACATTCTTCTTTGGGATAAATTTCTCCTAAATTTTATCACCAAAATTGATTAAAAAAATTACTTTTTTAATAGTAAAATTAGTCACGATGCAAATAGATTGTTCAAGATGTTTTGGTAAGGGTTATATCTTACATGTTATCAAAACCAAATGTTCCAGTTGTAGCGGTAGTGGAGTTAAAGAAAGTACTGGTAAAAGATGCGGTACTTGTAGCGGAAATGGCGAAATTGAGAAAGAAGTTCGCTTAGATCACAGTCCTTGCAATGGAACGGGTAAAATAAAAGTCTAAAAATAATTAAAATATTAATTAATATTTTAATAAAGAATGTACTCGGGTCACCTCCCTAGAAAAGTTCGATGTATGGAATGTGGAGGGTCGAGGATAAAATGTATTATAGAAACAATCCCATGCTGGGATTGTGCCGGTACTGGAAGAGATTGGCATAAAAAAGAGGTAGCTGTATGCCACGGTTGTCATGGCACAAAAATAAGAACTGTCACCCGGACAATCAGATGTGACGCATGTGATGGAATGGGCATCGTTCACATATAATTGAATCTATTAAGTAATAGATTATTAGATAAAATGAATTCGCTTACAGGAGTCGGCAATCTCAAGGGCAAATGTAATTGTCCCAAATGTGGTAGACATGGTAGAGTAAATACAAAAAAAGAAATCCCTTGTTCTTGCATTAAATATGGGGCCAATATTCCTTGTGAACGTTGTAATGGGACTAAAGTTAGAATTACCTATGGAACAGTAACATGTGATAAATGTAACGGGACAGGTTTAATCGATAATTATTGATTTAAATGATAAATTTTGGCTTTCTTCAATACATATCTGAGCGATGTTATTGTTGTTATTAAGTCTTCTTTATTAAAAAACATTTATATTTGTCCCCATAACCTAATAACATCTCGTTAACTACCTTACCGTTCAGCTTGAGATAGGTATAAAACAAATGAGTCTCTTCATATGGTCTAGTTCTAATAAAAAAGATATACCCTTGGAGTAATGGTACCCCAATCTGTATATCGCTAACATCCATATAGATATCGGTAAATTTTTCCTTTAATTCCCCCCAGCGAGGTCAAATTCGGATTACTTGACGCCATCTGTATTTCCCAAACGATATAGACTATAGAGGTATATTTTGATTAACTCTCGCCATGACTTAATATTGATATAAGGATAATTAAATTCTTTACATCTTTTCTCGTACAAAGGGTAAATACTGCCCAAATGAGATGGATGAATAGTCGGAAATAAATGATGCAAACCATGTACATTAAATCCACCGCTGACGTAGTGGGTCAATAAGCTATTGACCATATAATCCCCTGACTTATTCACAGTATGAAAATCCCAATACTTTTCATTGGGATGAATAAATTCTTTGCGCCTACCAATGTAATGACTAACTATAGCAAAAAATAATCCCCCCATCGAGTATGTAAATAGAAATAATAGATACGCTATTATACCGATAAATAAACCATTATTGTACACAGGTATCATTAAATGGAAAACTACAAAAGATAATACTAAAATTTTAAATTTGAGACTAACTGAAGGACGATAAAGATGATTATGTCTTCTCCACCAGTTATGTTTTTTCTTTGCAAATGTTTGACCGATGTAAGAAAATAGATATACCATGAAAGCAAAGGGCCAATATAAATGCTGATATTTATGGAACCATAATCTTTTATGTTTCTCGTTCAACCTAACTAATGGATATAATAAATTTTCGTCGCTATCGAGCTCGGGGTCATGTACCATGGCATGGTGGGCATGGTGACTATGGATAAAGTGAGTCTCGAAAGCTCCCGGGAAACACAAAGAATTTAATAGTGACATGATAAAATTACCAACAATGTTATGTCTATCACAGTTAGTTCCGTGCGCACCATGATCGTGTGTAAGAACCCCTGCAAAATTCCAAGACAATATCCCCATAAGGATGGAGAATGTTATACATCCTTGAACATATGACAAATAGTAGAAATATAGAAACAAACTTATATTTATTGTAAAACATAATCTTGCAAATGAGGATGGAACTCGATAATCGATATAATTATCTTCAAAATAATTACGAATATCTGTTTTTAGTTTAAAATAAAATGATTGTTCATTGTAATTAAAATTTAGGGGTGACGTGATAATATTATCATCATTCAATTCTATCTTTTTGACGCCATAAGTGCTCTCGATATCGGGCAAATTGAAATGACTAGAATAAAACATTGCAGTGCCGTCATTGCCGTTTGCTATGCCCTTAATTATATTTCCACCCGGGTGGATAGGAATAAAATCTGTTATATCATAAACCTCCCCATTGATTTTGGTGATGTATCGTCCTCGCTTGAGTAATTCTTTGAGAGTGGCCATCTTTTAAGAGTAAACTTTTACGTTTAAAACAATCTATTTGGTAAGATTTTGTTGATGGGAAGAAAAATGATACTAAAAACTATCATTGATAATCAAGATGGAAAGCCCAAGATAGTAAAGATAATGAATGATGATATATTTTTCTATATTTTTGGAAAGAATCCTCATTATTTTAGTTATAATTGTGGTTCGACTAAAAAACTAGATTATGAGAGAACTAGAAATGTATATCCTGCTATGATAGATCCTTTTCTAGTAGTGAAAAATCTAGATATTGGTCAAAGGAAAATAAATTAATTCCTAGAGAAGTTACTCCGTCAGATGAGAAGTTTATAGGAACCACTATCACGATAGATGGTTATATAAGACAAGTTTTCTCTGGAACAGTACGTGTAGAGAGACATGATAGTTCCCAATCAAAAGATAGAACAATTGAATCCACGATTAATAAATATTTACGATTCTATTCCCTAAAAAACTTATAATATTATAAGTTTTTACATCTTTCTAAAATTTTTTAACATAAGTAGCCCCATAGAATAACGACTTAATCGATGTCAGCAATGCTTGGCTGAGATTTATTTTCAGGGACGCGATAATGCTGCTTATATTCATTCGATAATATCCACAGCATAGCATCTGCCATTTTAGGAATTTTATCCAATAAATCGTCTTTTCCCGATGAGATTACACCACGAGAATATGAAGATCCAGGGGCGCGATACCGATTAAGAGCCAGAGAATCTTCAATGGGCATAAGAGGTTTTTCCCTCGGCATAAATAGAATTGCCGGCATCCTGAATCCCATGCGGCCATACAATGAATTAGCAGTTATCTTGAGAGGACGAAATGTTCCGAAAGACCGGTGTGGATGACTAGAGCGATAATTCATCCAAATGTCACTACTAATATGACGGGGAATAGGATCGTCCTCGAATTTTCTAATTCTCATTATCCACTCCATAACATTTTCTTGACAAAAAGGACATAGAGGCTTCACTTTTCCAACTTTACACCAACACTCTTCACAGATAAAATGGCTACATTTAACTTCCTTATATTCCTTGGGGGATATCAAGATAATATCATTCTCTAAACAAATAGGGCAATTATCTTTGGTAGATTTAATTTCGTAATCCATTATTTGAAAATTAAGTGAAATAATATAGAATCAATTTTATAAAAAGCGGGAATCTATTAGTTAATAGATTTTTTTAATTAATCTTTCTGATCAACCATCGCAAATAATGTATCTGGATATCCTTCAGGGATATCATATAAATTTCCTGTAATTAGATGTTGGTAATCTTTCCAATTTTTACCTCTCTTTTCGCAATCTTCCTTTAAGGCCTCAAGATGTTCCTCCCTCCTTTCCTCTTGGGGTATTGCGGATTCCACCTGTTCAACCATTGATTCTATGAGGGGGTTACTCCAAAAATCAGGATAATCTATTATCGGGGCCATGCTAAGTCGGTCGTGACCCAAATCGTCATCTATCATTTTAACGTATCTTCCTTTAAATCCTGCACCTGAATCGGGATTAGATATTCTCTGCTTGATATTTTCTATTTTCTCTCTTAAATGTTGTTCAAACTCTAGCGTTAATATTTCAGATAGCGCAGGTTTTCGGATCATCCCTTCGAGGATCTCTATTTCTATTTCTAGAGCTTTTACGCGGTTTTCCTCAATTACTTCAGGTGACAAATCCATCTTCACAAAGATATTTTAAAAGGATAACATATATAAATAAATCAATTTTGATATGGCAACCACTACTCGCGATGAGATGATTGACTACATTAAAACATATTATGAGAGAAATAATTATGTAATACCAGATAATTTGGATAGTTTAAGCTATTTCTTTCAAAAATATTAAACAGACAGGTTTCTTTACGTGTCGTTATTATCCTAGATTTTTCTTTAGAATTATTAACCAATAATTCTTAGCGTTGCCGGTTGAGCCATGTTTTCTCTTATATAAGCTTATATAAGTATTCGGTTTTGATCTGCATCACCTAATATAGGTAATTAGCCTTTGGCAAAATCATACATTCCTCCGTCTTCCTCTTGTGATTCTTCGGCGAATGAAATTCCCATCCAACGGCTCTTGACAGGTTCGCCCCACCTCTTGACTATCTCCTTCTTGAACACTCGCCTATCTGGTACGAGTGTACCCGGGTAGCATTGACGGAACCATTTGCTAAAATTGAGATACACCTCTGTTACGGTCTTGCTATATCGCTCATTGATCTGGTTCTGTTCATCCCGAACTTCTATTATGTTCTCGTTGGTATATTGGAAGTAAACATCCGATTCGTTCCAATATTTCTCAATTGCTTCTGTCATTATGGGTACTACCTTAAGACCTTCTCGTTTATATTGAGGATAATCTTGTATTGCTACCCATAATAGAGCTTGAGATAATTGTGGAATCTGTTTATCGAAGAATTTGTCTTTCTTGAAAACACCCATCTTCATCTGCTCCTCGAAAGAATACGGCACATCATCCTTCCACACACTGAGAAAAGGATAAATAATAACGCGGTCTTTCAATGCATTATCCGCATTGGGAAAAACGGGAATGTCATTGCACCATAATGTCAAAACAAAAGACGCAGCAATATCGCCTCCGTTATCGTGTAGCATGCGTCCATAAAAACGATCACCTCCAGAAATTCCTTTAATTAAACCTTTCTTTAAAGGGTCATCATCCTCTGGTTCTGATGTGATAGCGATATGCCTCCCCTTCCCTCTAGCTGTAGCAGGGGTAGCCCCTTGTGGGTTCTTATTCTTGGCCGATAATAACTCAACCGGATAATTAAAACAATATTGTCCAAAAGCTGTCTCTAGCGCCTTTACCTTTTGAGATTTACCATTTCCACCTGGTCCAGTCGGAACAGGAAAAGATTTATCATTATTTCCTCCCTTTAGGAAAGCAGATACTCTTTTTCTCCATTCCCACCTAAGAGCCGGATCTCTAAACAAACACTCAAGCCATTTTAGATATTTTCTTACTATCGGATGAACCCAATGAAAATCTTCCCTATGAGGGACTCCTGTTCTTAAAGTAATAAAATCTTCTGGTTTTCCTGGACGGATTATACATCGATCTTCATATACTTCCAATACTCCGTTGGGCAATCCCATTGTGTCGAGATTAGAATCCAAAATACCATAAAAATCGAAATCTATACGCCTGAAACTCTCTTGTGCAGCCTGCATAATGGATCTTTTATACGGCTCTGTCTTTAAATTCTTGACAAGAGCCGAAATATCCTTGATCTTTTGTTCTAATTTATCTTTTTCGTTGCCCTCATCCGCGGCGAAAGATCTAGTGACTAAATCTAATCGCATCTTCTCATATATCTTAACAAAACCTCTACTAATATGAGTTTTCAGCCCCAATCCTTTAGGATCTTTAATCAATCTATTTTTGTGAAACTGATACCATATGGGACCTTGCGGATCAACGCAGATGTGTTCTAACCATTTATATCTATAAAGAGCTTCTGCCACATCTGCGTGTAAACCCGAAAGCGAAGCATCGAAACCTTTGGAACACCATTCTTTGTGCCAAGAATTATATCGTTCTAAATTATCTTCTTTCGCATACCAGCCAAGTGTTCTCTCTGAAATCGGAGTATCGGTATATAGCCAATAATCGGATCTCATTTTTTCTATTCTTTCTTCTATTTCACATTCATCTAATTTTCCGGCCCTTAAAGCTTTCTGAGTAGCTGATATCCATAGATTTAAACCGTCAGTGTCGCCTTCGCTAACATTATACATAGCTTTACCTACTTCTTTGTTAAAAACGGGATCCTGAAACCTTTTCGCGCTTATTATCTTTAATAAATCAGATGCTATTTTCATCGGTTCAGATAAATATTCTGTTTCCCTGCGTGTTGTAGGAACAACTTCATCTCTACCTTTGGGTCTAATTATAGTTAACGGATAATTAACGGATAATAACATGGGTGCCCAAAAATCTAACTCATATGAATTTATTAGCTCGTCTGGAATTAAACCTTTCTGATAGTCCGAATGGTGGCTTCTATTGAAAATATTACTAAGATAGAGTTCTTCTGCTTGCTCAATATCCCCATAATCATCTATATCAATGGAACCATAAATTTTATCTAAAACAAACTTAGACTCATCAGAATTTGGAGTACTGCCGTGCATTAAAAGTGGCTTACTCATAGTACCTTTTTGTATTATAGTGTCCCAATCCCCCAGTGGTCTCTCAGTAAATTTGCCCAGTACCTGATTTTTATGAAGTTTTCGAATGAGCTTAGCCCTTAGAATGTCAAAGTTATTTGACTGGATTCTACAGTAAGGGAAATGCAGCCTTATCTTGAATACATCATATTCGACATCACTTCCAGTTTCTTCCCAAAATCCGTCTGATATCAGAACGCAACAATACAATTCTTCGAAAGATTCCGATGTATGAAAAAGTTCACATATAGCTTCTTGTGCGGAAGCTACTAAATACTGCAACGTTTGATCATCGTACGGTACGGACACTTCAGCGTCCTTATAAAATCTGTATTTGAACTCAAATACCACCGGCATCAAATTGGCATTCCTTTCTGCTAAATATAACGTTTCATTGTCGTTATAGACGATACGACAATATGTCTCCCAAAATTTACACATTTCAACGTCGGGTACTGACCATTTCTTTTCGGGATCGAACAAGGTCATATGAGTATAATTAATATCATTAGTAATCGTATTCCCCGTAATTTCTTGAAGAATATCTACTATACTTTCATTGGTCGACTCCATGATTTATTTAGGAAACCGATCTTTTAGTAAAAGATTATTTTCAATTTTTCTTGTATATAACTTATATACAAAATAAGACTAGGAACCGTATATTTTGTATATAAGTTATATACAAGAAAAATTGTCATCTGGTGACAATAGTACATTAATATCAAAAATACATTAAATTATTAAAAATTTACGGCTACCATAAAAATGGCCGGTGATAACTTGTCCTCGTTGGGTGCCCTATCCTTGGCTCTTTATATTTTTATATTTGCATTCATAATTGTAGCCATGATATTGTTCTTTTTTGTTTTGCATAATTATTCACTGCATGGTATTGACCAAATACATTACTCTGGATGTCAGCATTTTATGGTCTGATTGTTTGGCACTCTCCGTTCTAATTTGTATACAGTTTGATTATATACCTTTGATATCTAAAAATAGTTATTATTGTTTTGTCCTCAAATTGTTTGTAAGATTCTCCTTCTGAACTAGCTGAATATTTGGCTGAATTGTAAAGAGTCTTTATGTCTTCTTTCAATTTTTGCCCTTTGTACATATCGGCCTTAAGCTCAAATCTTACATCGCCTATTATCTTGTCTCCTTCTATAGAATAGAATTCTGATAAATACAGATGATAAATAGCTAAAGCCAATATTTTGGCGTTGGCGGACAGCAGAAAAAAATTCCCTCTTAATACTAATAATAATTTATCAATATTATTAACCATGGGATCACCCACCAGAAAACTATCTAGTAACATTTTGGACGTTCTTTTTAGGGCCGAATCGTCTAAAGTGCCTGGTGGTTCCCCAGTTCTTTTCCTGGCCGCATATGATCTACCACCTCCGGGATAATCAACTACACCGATACCTCTGTTATTAAAATTGAGAGCCATTTTATTTTAAATTAATATAAAAATGTTGGGGTTAAAGATAATTCGAGGTGGTCGTGAGTTGCCCGAGATAGCGTGTAAAAATTATGCTCCAACCTACGACAAGGAATTTCAAATTGTATCCGTTCGGACGGATAATTTTGTATTACCAACCACTTTGATATCAACACCGAAAATCAAAGAAAAGATTCAGGATAATTTACAAAACAGCACCCAAGTGCAACAAATTAGAGTTAACAAAAAGTTAATTGTAAATCGTATTAAAGTTGGTACGGAATGTTCTATTTGTTATAAGCAAAATTATCTTAAGGGGTTTAAGTGTTCCCATGTACTATGTATGGCTTGTATTGATGAACTTAGGAATCTCGCGTGCCCGGTATGCAGGGAGATTATCAAGGAACAATTGACTGAAATTCAGATAGAAATGATAGAATTTAGAATGGATTATGATATAAGGGAGACTAACAGGCAAATAGAAACAGAGGATGCAGAATTGGCACGTCAAATTCAATGGTAAGAATTCATATATAATTTATATATGAAATTAGACATTTCTCAAGCTTCCTTGAGACGGAAAGCTTTCCAATCTAATATGTTTGAATGATTTTATCAGTAAATTATTGACCATGACCTCCACCAGGTCATGATCTTGTACACAAATAACCATACGAAAAATAGGCTTTTTCTCTAGCAATTTATTAGCAAAATTTGAAAATAGGATAGCGTCTTCTCGACCGAGTATTTCGGGCACAGATCCTATTAAACGATTACCGCTGACATATTTACATGGGCACCTACATGAACAATCCATACAAAGGGGTAAATAAATATGTTTTGATTTATGAAAATCAGCTATCGCGTCGGTAATTGTGGTTTTGCCACAATTCTGGCCTGAAATGAATAATATTGTAAATCGGTCATCCTTGAAATTGACAAAATTGAAAAAATCCTCAAAATGTTCTTCAGGTATAATTTTTTTCGTGAGTTTACAAAAATCCATCTTTTTAATCAAAACAGTAGATTTATTATACCAATTTCACTTTTTAATCAAAACAGTATATTTATTATACCAATTTCACTTTTTACGAAAAAACTAGCACTAATATAAATTTGAATCAATTTTCTTTCTTTTCAGTAAAACGTCGGACGATTCGAATAGTATAACATCTGACGATTTCGCTGATTTAAATTATGAGACCATCGAAAACCTAAAAGGAGGAGAAAACTATTACGAAAAAATTGGTAGATATGGGCTTAAAACTTCCTGATAGAGCCATAGCTGAGATATTTCTATTGGATAATTTTAAGAATTTTTCCCCTGACTCCGCGTATAGCCAACATTCATGGTATAAAACGTGGGGACAATTCGGGTTTGACAACTTACATTCATATATTGCCTGGTTTGAACCTAATGTAGATGAAGCAACTCTTGATATTATAAATAATCTACTGGAATTACTTTACAATGAAATAACAGCAACAAACATCAAAGGATAACCTTAAAAATTTGAATATAATTTATATTTAAAAGAACTAACCACAAATAGCCCTCTTGCGAGGAAATAACATCGACACCAATACAGCAAACCAGAGACCCACAATGAGTGGAATAATAAGAGATACGCTGGCATCAGCATAATCAGAATATATAGAATATTCCTCCCTCGTAAATATTCCAGTGTTAGGATAGATGAAATCATCCGGTTTGTATAAACGAGCAGGTTTTTCAATAGTCGGAAATACACCACAAACATCCAGATAAAAATAAGCTACCATTTCTGAGCAAAACATTTCGTCTTTTTCTCTCTGAATACCTGATATAGGGCATCCAATCCATACTCCTATAATGGGTCCGAGAGTACTACTATATCCTATGTCTTGATGTTGTTCAATGAACTTTTGCGCTTTTTTGCAAAATTTCTTGTTGACATATATAACGTTTATATGTCGTACGTGAATATCATTATAATTACTTATTAAATCGTCATAGCACGTTAATGCTATTCCTTTTACATATTTATTTCTGAGAACGTCATACCTCTCTATCGCGTTTATTTCTAAAACATATAAAGTTCCAGATTGTTCATTGGTCACTTTGTCATTTTTATCTAATCTGATAGCTATACCCATGTGATTATAATTTGATGAAGAAAAAAACTTGATTAGAAAAGCTGTAGTCGTGTTTCCACTGAACAAAAGGACATCGCCAGTTCTTATTTTTTTACGATCATCTAAAAGCATTATTTCTAGTACATGCAATTTACCGATTCTTTCTTTACTCGTTTAATTTTATTTGACTTGGTGTTCCCAGCGGCGTGCCATCATAGAAGATGGGGTGTCGGATTGATTATTAGCTAATAATCAATATTCGCCTACGATTAAACCGTCATAATCAACAATTATGACAAATTACGGTCTGTAAGCCTCGTGCCAGCCCTGGACAGAACTGATCTCGTCCCAATTTTGAGATATCTCCGTCCAAGGCTAGAACCCGTCTCGTCCCAGTTAAGTAACAAGATGTTCCTAGCAGCTTTGACGTTCCTGTCTCTCGGTCAGAGGAAGGGAACTTTTGGCGTGCAGGCAATTAGTACACGTCTTAGACGTATATTCTTCTGTTCCTACAATCACTCTGGTCCCCATCTGTTCTCCCTTGGCTTTCAGAATTCCCCTAAACCTATAATGCCCCCCAACGGGCCATACATCTGGTCGTCCCTTTACTGATCTTTCTTCTCCATTTCCCATTACTATCTATATATACAACTTCTGGAGGTTTCTTATGGGGATATTTTAACTAAAACTGATAATTAAAATATTCTACTGGACAAATAAGGGAGATAGTTGTTGAGTTGCGCCTCCGATTAAACCGACATAATCAACAATTATGACAAATTACGGTCTGTAAGGCTCGTGGCAGCCCTGGATGAATCTAAATCCATCCTGATTTTGCGGTCGGCCCGGACAAACTAGGAACTTTAAGGCCAACGTGCTGTGAAGAGGAGCTCTTCCCTTTCCAGTAGTCATAATCCCTTGGCTTTCAGGAAACTGGATTGTCTTGCTCTCTCTTATAATACTAGTATTTCCTTTTTAAAGGGAAATACTAGTATTTCCAGGAAAACGAGAAGTTTCAATTTTTTAGGCAGCGGTTTAAATATAGAACAAAAAGATATCTTTAGCTTTATTTTATCTCCGCCATCTAAAAGCATTTATACAATGGCATCTTCAATTGATTTTCCGGACATTCGCTGTATGACATGCGGATTCGTTATAGCTACTAAATATGATATATATCGAGAATTACTGGCCATAGGCTATTCGGGAGAGCAAGCATTTCAGGTCATAAACGTCAAGAGACATTGTTGTAGAATGAGAATAGCGAATTCTCCAGTTATTAATTCCATTTATATTGAAGAGCCGGATTCGCTAATAGGTGCAAAATCCGAAGCCTTGCCACAAGAATCAATTGTCAGTACCGTTAAGGAAAATCTAATAATGGATTCCAATTTAAAATACGTAGTTGAAACGCTTAGAAAGAGGCGAACTATTGATTCAGAGATTAGCGCGATTAAAGAAAGAGAAAATATTAGGAGTAAAGATAAGATGAAAGAAGAACTTGGAGATGTTGCTATATTCGATCTCCAAGGGAATCCTTATGGGGAAGTATCCAAAGAGACTCCAAGCAATCAAATTACAGATGAGGAAGCAAAATCAGCTTGGAATTTAAATGGGGTCGGAATTCCTATTCCGTCATTAGGAGAAGGAAATGAGGTTGTTGAAATGGTTGATGTTGGGGGAGGTTTTCAGGTACCCAGATTGGGAAGAGTGATTCATTTAAATGAACGCCTCCCAGTAAATCTTAAACAGGAAATGAATGATGACGAAGAGAGCGAGCTTGCTTTTAGAAAATGGTCCGAAAAAGAAGGTAAAAAAGGGGGTAAAAAAGAGGTTGTGGAATCATCCAAATCAGTTAAGAAATTTCAACCGAAATCTGGATCCATATTTGCAGCTCCCAAGAGGCGAAAACGCGCAACCGCAGCTGCTCCACCTCCTTGATTCATGACCTATAATTTTGCTCCAGGACTTCAAAAAATCATCTATATCAGATACAATAGGATAACTAAAATTGATTGTATAGCTAATTACATCTATTTTAAATTTTGCTCTTAAATGGACCGTATTCCTAATATTAGGTGTAGTTCTTGTGGAGCCATTATTGGAAATAAATTTATTCAATTTGATAGATTAGTCGAGTGCAATTCGACCAAATTAGAAGCCTTCCAAGCTCTTGATATCAAAGGGTATTGCTGTAGAAAGGACTTGGCCAATCCCATTATTTTATCTAACAAAGTAGATTCATCTCCGTCTTCCTCAAAAAAGAAAACACCCGAGATCAGATCGAAATTGGATCCATCCGGGGAATCCGTGCGTATCGAAATATCTGGTAATAACCTTAATAAGTTGACCAGTAGCATAGGTCGAGAGGTTCCCGTTGTTTCTCTTAGTCACAGTGAGAATCTCGACGAAGATTATCTCGAATCTCTAAGGACTGAACTTAAAATATCACTTAATTCCCCAGTTATAAAAGATATTCCCTTTTCAAAGAAAGAAATCGATCTAGAATTAGTTTTTGAATCTTCTGTCTTATCCAAGAAAACAATTGTCGGGGTAGATTCGGGTTACGAAGTTATTAGAGAAAATCGAACCTACGAGGCTAACTAATCAATCCTTTGATAATGAGCCTTTTCATCCAACGGGCTAATTATTTAGTTGATAATGACTTTGTAGTTGCCCCCTTGAGAGGGAAGAAACCTCTGTTGAAAGGATGGCAAAATTTTTCCTTAGAAGATAGTAGAAAAGCTACAATAGAAGAAATTAGAAAAGGCAATGCTGATAATATGGGTATAGTCACGGGAAAAAGCTCAGAAATTGTAGTCGTTGATATAGATATTAGAGAAAATGGAATAAATAATTGGCTCGGATTGATAGAAGGGCATCAGATGGAAGAAACTTTTGTTGTTGAGACAGGCTCCGGGGGGTATCATATATATTATCAATATGATCCAAGGCTCTCATCATGTAGAAAAATAACAGGCTGGGGTATTGATTTTAAGAGTGATGGAGGGCAGGTGGTCGCTCCTGGGTCGATACATCCAGATACAGGAAGATTATATACAATTAGTTACGGTTACGTTAACGATATAATTTCCATAGCAACATTCCCGGAGTTTTTGGTATCTATTTTCGCGAGTTCTTAAAAAAAATATTAATTAATATTTTTTAATTGAGTCGGATTAACATATATCCGTTACGCCGAGTTTCTCAACGAGAATGTTGTGCTTTTCTGCTATCAACCACAACATTTCATAGTTCCTATTTTTCTTCGCTATCTCTATGGAAAGAACTAATTGAGATATTTTCTGCGAACCGCCCAAGTCGTAGTACTCTCTCAATTTGACTTAACCAAAATTTCAATAAAAACGCATATTTTTATTGAAATTTAAAGATGGTATCTAGGCACTAGATGGTGGTTGTGAGTGGCGTCATCCGTTATGAGGTTAAGATAATTATCTATCATGAATGACAAAATATCCCTACATTTTTGTTTGTCCACCGGAAAAGATTTCCGGTATTGGCTGGGAGATTCCTTGTTACTGTCGGTATAAAGTATCAGAAATAAATAGCCATATTCGTCCGTCTTGACAACGTAAATTGATAACATTCTTCTCCCTGATGGCTCATCGAATATTCTCGTTTTCCTAAACATATTCCAAAATTTCCTAAATTCACAAATTATCTCCTCTCCAAACAATGAGAGATTATCTTCCATTCTCTTCATTAGACCGGGATCCAGAAAAACATCCTGCAACACATTTTCCTTTGGAATAAAGTGTAAATGAATTGTCCATGCCCAATGTATTAGATCGCCATACCGTTCATTTGTACTAGGGCTCCCATGTTTATCAGTGGTACTAATATGATCGATAAAATACATCATTTCATCTAACAAAATCGATTTGTTCTTTGAGAATTTGTATATATACGGAGACGAATAGCTTTCATAATTCACTGTAGTCCCGGGTTCGGGCAATTTTTCAGAAACATATTCGAAAAATGAATTATTGATCACGTATTTAAGAATTTCCTGTCGCTCTAATTTTTCCTCTCTTTGTTCCATTTTATAACTTTAGATTAAACTTTTAGATATTTCCATAATCACGATATATATATATATATATATTCTGTTTCCTCGTCGGTAATATCTGACAAGGATCCACCTTGCGCGTCTATCGTGTAATTGTAGTCGATCCTTATTTTTTCATGTTTGAATATTTCGATCCATGTTTCTTTCCAAGTTCCCTTTTTCTTAACATCTTCTCCGTAATCCTGAGCGACCTTCATTTTTCCAGAAATAATCATCACGACAGATATCAGTAAATGTCCTGTGAGATCTACATGCATTTTGTAATGATTTAGGATCCAAACTAAGTAGATATTGTTCCAGCACTTCATTGGGAGCTGATATTAGTGGGGATACTTCTTCAGCTGCCATTTTTATTACCGATTTAATTTATAATAATATCTATCTACGTGCCGAATAAATCAAAATTGATTATCCTAAAAATATACAGCCTCAATAAAACAGTATCATGGACAGTTCATTGGACCAAATCGTTAAACGAGATGGAAGTAGAGCCCCGTTCGATTCTAACCGAATTCAAACTGCTATTACTAAAGCCTTAAAAGCAACTAATCAGCCAATCGATCAAGCATTCGAGATAACTACCAAAGTGTGCAGTCGATTATCGGATCTATCGGATCTTCCTAGCGTGGAACAGTGTCAGGACTTGGTCGAAGAAGAATTAATGAATTTTGGCTATAATAAAGTAGCCAAAAATTACATTCTTTATAGATCCGAACACGCCAAATTGAGAGAAAAGGCTATCCCTGAAGATTGGAAGAAACAAGCCAAAGAGGCCATTTCTTATTTCGATTCAGTGTATAATTATATCGTTTATCTAAGAACTTATGCTAAATGGATCCCTGAAAAGAACAGAAGAGAGACTTGGCCAGAAACCGTTGATCGATTTATGGACTTTATGCGAGAAATTATCAAAGATAAATTAGAAAATGATGAATATGACGAATTAAGGGAAGGCATTCTGAAGATGGAAGTGATGCCCAGCATGCGCATGCTTCAATTTTCAGGCGAAGCCGTCCGACGTAACCATATCTGCGGGTATAATTGCTCATTTATAGCTCCGAGCAGATTGCGGGACTTCCACGATGCCATGTTAATTCTAATGTGCGGTTGTGGCGTCGGGTTTAGTGTTGAGAAGAAATATGTTGATCAGTTGCCCGTTATCAAAGAACAGAAACGAGACGGATCTAGCGTGCACACTTACATCGTTGAAGATAATAAGGAAGACTGGTGTGATGCATTTTTGTGCGCTATGGGAATATGGTATAATGGTAATGATATTAAATTTAACTATGAGAAAATCCGACCGGCTGGTACTCGGTTGATTACTTCAGGAGGCAGAGCCTCTGGTCCTGCACCGCTAAAAGAATTAATGGAATTTGCCCGTACGCTAATATTGAATAATCAAGGTGTTAGACTTAGCACCATAAATGTTCACGATTTAATGTGCAAAATTGGGAAAATTGTGGTTACTGGAGGTGTGAGAAGAGCGGCAATGATTAGTTTGAGTGATCTCCATGATGAATCAATGCGTAATGCAAAAATAGGTAATTTTTGGGCCACCCATCCGGATCGCTGCATGGCCAATAACAGCGCCGTTTATAATAAGATGCCGGATGATATGGAACTTCTCTCTGAATGGGCATCGCTTGCCCAATCAGGATCCGGTGAAAGAGGTATTTTCAATCGCGGTAGTATATCCGCAAACCTTCCCCAGCGCCGATCGGAAATGATAGGAGATAATATCGGGAACATGGGAACTAATCCATGTGTTGTTGGTGATACATGGGTATTAACATCAGAAGGGCCACGTCAAGTAATAGATTTAGTGGATGATCCAATTTCTCTTATCGTAAACGGGAAAGAATACCCTGTTATGTCTAACGGATTTTTCAAGACCGGCTTGAAGAAATATTATAAAGTAGAAACTAAGCAAGGTTTTCAAGTTAAATTGACAGAGGATCATCCCTTTATGATCATGGAAAATGGCAATTTAATCAAAAGAAAACTAAAAGATTTGAAAGTTGGAAATGAGATATTGCTATCAAATCATATCGGATTTAAATGGGGAGGAATAGGATCTTTCGAACAAGGGTGGTTAATCGGCCAAATCGTCGGAGACGGTGGCATATGTAAAACATATGAAGGTAAGAGTGATTTCGCATATTGCCGTTTCTGGGGTGATTCTGCTCGAGATATGTCCGATATTGCGTTTAATTACATGAAAGCATGTTGTGTCTCCAGGACTGATGTGAAAGCTAAATATAATAAATCTAATGAAACTTATCAAGTGGGATGTGCGGATCTGTTGAAAATGGCGATATCTTTCGGTATGACTTACAATAAAGAGTTTACGTCAGTAGTAGAAAAATCATCATCTAATTTTTACCGCGGATTTCTCAGGGGATTTTTTGACGCGGACGGCACTGTAATCGGCACAAAAGAAAAAGGATATACGGTCCGATTGGCACAATCTAATATTAACAGATTGAAGCTCGTCCAAAGAATGTTATATCGTATGGGGATAATTTCGAAAATATATCAAAATAGAACCTCAGAAGGATATATGAAATTGCCCGATTCAAACAGGGAACTTAAAGAATATTATTGCAAAGCTATGCATGAATTAGTTATTAGCAAAGATAATCTTTATCTTTATCACGAACTGATAAATTTCCATGAACCTTTGAAAAGAGATAAATTAAGAAATATCATACAAGCTCCCAGAAAGAGGGGATTTTATAAAGAAAAGTTCACTGATGTAATTAAATTTATCGAAGAAGGCAACCTAACTTTTGTTTACGATGTGACAGTTGATACAGTTCATGAATTCTGCGCTAATGGTATTCGAATTAGTAATTGTGGTGAAATTTTCCTGCTAAACCGGGAGTTTTGTAATTTATCCACTATAGTAATGAGAAAAAATGACAATTATCATTCATTGATGAGAAAGATCAGATTGGCCACTATTCTCGGAACGTACCAATCAATGTTAACAGATTTTAATAATATCGCTCCCGAATGGAAAGAATGGGCTGAAAAAGAAAGACTGCTAGGAGTTTCCCTTAACGGCCAAAGGGATTGCCATTATCTCCAAGAAAATCTGAACATTTTAACAGATCTCAAATACAAAGCGATCGAAGTAAACAAAGAATATGCTGCTCGGTTTGGCATCAATCAGTCTACCGCCATCACTACTGTTAAACCGGAAGGAACATCATCGCAAATGTTAAACACTTCCAGCGGAATTCATCCCCGTTTCTCCCCATATTATATTCGGAGAATTCGAATTACCGCGAGCGATCCGTTGGCAAAACTATTAATTGATCAGGGAGTTCCTCATCATCCCGAGAATGGACAAGTCATTGATAATGTTAATACATGGGTTTTTGAATTTCCCCAGAAATCACCCGAGGGGGCTGTATGTGCGGATCAATTATCCGCTGAGAAACAGCTCGAATATTGGAAGCAAGTGAAAACTAAATATACGGAACATAATCCTAGCTGCACAATATATGTAAAGAAAAATGAATGGTTTACTACTCTTGTCTGGGTCCATGATAATTGGGATATTATTGGTGGATTATCCTTCCTTCCTTACAATGATCATGTTTATGAATTAGCTCCGTATGAGAAGATTATTAAGGAAGAATATGAAAAATTGGTCGATGAAATGCCCAAAGTGGATTTTGCCAAAATGATTATGTTCGAGAAAACAGATAATACTAGTCGGAAACAGACTTGGGCCTGTGTTGGAGATAAATGTGAAATTATTGAATAAATTAAGTTTATAAATTTATAAACTTAAGCGATCCGATTACAATGTCTTTCCAAAATTGATAAAATGACTAACTTATTTCCGGAAATAAAGCTACGACCAAATAGCCACCAATGGATTCATGGTGGAGATTGGGCAATAAGTCGAAATTAGACGATGAAATGGAATTGGTGGAACTGGGTATAGATTATTATAATGATGGTAATTTCATTGTTATGGAAAAATATTATAATTATTTGAAGAATGGATTAGAATTTTATTGGGAGCATTTTACGGAATTATTCCATGTTGATACCGAAGAAAAACTAAAGGAGACTTTTGGAGAATCTTATATACGTGATGGTATACGTTATGTTTGGGGAAATATTTCTGACAAAAAGAAACATGAAGTAGACTTTTTTGGGGGCAATGAAAAACAGTATCTTGAAATGCTATTGAACATAGAAAATAATTATCGGAAATTACTAATCGATCATAACCGTAAGGACAGAAAAATTTTGATAGATGAAATTTTTGAGTTGTATGTTTTTGTGGTAGCCTTGTTAACTGAAGATAAGGATGATGAGGATGATGAGGATGAGGATGGTGAGGGTAGGAGAGCGAGACGTCTGGATTTTAAGGTGGGAGATCTGTATGACAAGGCATCGGGAGTGGAAAAAATTATTTTGGCGAATACTACTGGCCTTTACGGTTATAATTCATATGTTTACGCTGCTATCAAGGGATTTAACTTAGTTGGCGTACCATTGGCGACAATCCCAACCAAAGAATATTATCCAGCATTTGGGCTCGAAGATGAGCATAATATTTGGATAATTGATAAGCAAATAATTATCCACCATAATTTATCAGTATTTAGCACCGGCGCTATCAGTGATGCATATCGCCTTTTGATGGAGAAGGAAGATTATGAAGTCTCAGCCAAAGAAATGGTAATATATTTCATATATTACTTTCTCACTTCATGGTTGACTATTGACGATATATTTGAAAATAAAATATTTGGTGCAATTGGTCGGCGCAGAGCCACCTCAATAGAAGTTCAAGATAAATTCAAGGACAAAATAATCGAAATATTCGAGCAAAACTACGGTCTTGATATCAAGCCTGAAAGGGGAATCGGTATGAATGGGCAAAATCTCGCTCGGGGATACGTGTATCTACTAAGAAACCCTCCTGAGATCGATTATGATATAAAAACAGATAAATGCCGATGCGCTGAGGAGTATTATTGGACCCTATCTACTACATATGGGTGTTATGTTTTGAAAGAAATGCTTGGAAAATGCAAGCAGGACTAAAAAAATATTAATTAATATTTTAGAACCATTCAAATCCCATATCAATATAATTATCTTATATTCTAAGAATTGATTTGTGTGAAACTTTGAAAGTATAAGCTTTTTTTTGAATACTCATTGATATATTAACTAATATATTAAGTTGCGATTTTTACGCCAATAGGATTGTATCTAATATTCTCCTTTTATCAAAACGCAGGTACTTTCATCAAAGCTTCGGGTATCTTTATTGGAGGGAGCATTCTATCATTGTTATCTCTCAAATATGAGTGAAAAACCTCTATGAAAGTATAGGCTGATTCTTCAGAAATGGATAATCTGGTTATGTCTTCATTATCATCTTCATCAAACCGAATATAAAAGAGAACATGTTCATCACCATCTCTGGATAACGTGAAAGTAGGTGGTGTTTTTTGCCCATCTTCTTCTAAGTTATTTGAATAATCCATATGATAAAATCTCATTAATTTCTACATCATCAAATGGATATATCTGGTCTTCTGTGATATCAAAAAATGAATATTGTAATATTTGGTCACGATTTTTGTCGATTAAATCTAACATTTGGTTTATTCTCAATGACAAATCATCGCTGGACACATTAAGTGTTCCATATCTGAGATTTTCTATTGCTTTCAAATCAGTATCGTCCATTTTTGACGGATAATATTTTTTGTTTGTACGATTTTATTGTTGGTCATAAATAATATTTTTTTAAAAAAAACACCATGGAAGGACTGGGTCGTATGGCTCTAGCACGTAGTGCTAGTCATCCAAGTGAACAATGGTTGACAGGAGATCAATTTTTAGACAAAGGGATGTATATTGTTGAAATGGGGATAAATTATTACTCTGATGGTAACAAATACATCGATCTTTATTACAATTACTTATTAACTTACATTAAAGAATATTGGGACCATTTCGAAGAATTATATGAAATAAAAGACGAAAATGAGGTAGGAAAAATTATTGCGGGAATAATCAGTTATTCAGATATAGAGTCAAAAGCCGATGCTGAACAAAAGATAAATTACATGATGGATAGATGGAGAGAATATAGCACTGATCAACGTATATATTTGAATATAAAACGAGAATATGAACGTGTTCTTAATGATGCAGAAGCCGCATATGAAATTTTAACGAAGGAAAATACCCTCCAAAATAAAGGAAATCTGGTCTATGTTTTTCTTGAAGGAATGGTGTGGATAAATACATTATTTTCCGGTTCAGGTTTGAGTGGTTATGGATCTCAAAATCTTGCTATCAATTGGGAGAATTCTGATTCATATAGGTTGATATTGATATTTAACAATGGTGAAAAGATCGGATATAATTCATATATGTATGCCGCCATGAATGGTTGTATACTAATTGGGGTGGGCTCTTATTTTTCCGAATTACGTAATTCTATGAGTTCCATGGAAGCTCTAGAAGATCAGATTATTGCTACCCCTAATCTGTTAGGAAATAATCGGAGTGTAAATTATATCATAGTATATATCAATCTGATGAAAGATCGAAGCCTCCCACAGAAGGAAAAAGAAATAGTACTTTTTTGCCTATTTTATAATTTGTACAGATCTTATAATTCTTTTGGTGAAATGATGAATGGTGAAATATTGTTGGAACCCGAAGTATGTCCACGAGAATATGGGCTTGAAATTTCGGGAGAACTTAGATCTAAAATTATTAATCTTTACAACACAGGGAGATATCATTTTGAACAATATCGGTTTGGGGACTTTGGTAAATCTTTTAGTGATTTTGCCAAGGGCATAACAAAAGAATTTATACTTTCGGATTACGAAGAATGTGACTCTGAAGAATTAACGAAAGTTATAATGGCCAATATTTATGGCATTCATATCACGAGAAAGATTTTTCATGCTCGTGATCGAAGCATAAGATACAAACTCCCCGTTAGAAACCCGGTTAGTCCCGTTAGAAACCCGGTTAGTCCCGTTAGAAACCCGGTTAGTCCCGTTAGAAACCCGGTTAGTCCCGTTAGAAACCCGGTTAGTCCCGTTAGAAACCCGGTTAGTCCCGTTAGAAGGCCAGCTTCTCCAATAAGAACGATTGATTGGCCGGAGGGACTAACAATTAACGGACAGAAGGAAGGTCCTTGGTTCATTTATGATGAAAATGGATTGCTTGAAGAATCCGGAAATTATGTCAACGGTGTCAAAACTGGAGCTTGGAGTGTTTATAATGAAGATGGAACTCTAAACAGTTCCGGCCTTTATCGGAACAATATACGAGAAGGACCTTGGGTATTATTCCATCAGGGTGGAAAAGGAATTGTTAACGCCGAGGGAATTTTTACAAATGACAGACAATCTGGGAGATGGACTGTCTATCATCCCGATGGGAGATTCAAGAAGTATGTTGATTATTAAAAACACTTTGATATATTAATTAATATATCGACAATATTTTCACATATCCGCCCGTGGACAATCCTCCCAATCAAGACGATCATCCCATTCAGTAATGGAGTGGTCGCCTGATCCGTAGGACCGATACAGTCCTATCATCTTAATGATGGACATAACTGCAACCAATGAAAAGAAAACTGGGGCGTTCACTGGCATGACCATTTTATCACCTAAATCTTTTAATAAATAATTAATTTTAACACATTTAAAAGATGGCTTTTGATATTATGCCCTATCTAGCCGAAGGCATTGGCACCTTCGCACTAGTTTTCTTTGGAGCTGGAGCGGCGGCTATGCAGGCTCCGGACAGCCAAACGGCCATGATTATTGTAGGATTAGTATTTGCTCTGATCCTATTGGCTATAATCTTCATTTGGGGCAAGTTATCCGGGGCCAATGTAAACCCGGTAGTCAGTATCGTTTTAGCTTTTGACGGTAGAATATCTTATGCTAAAATGGCTGGATACATTTTGGCCCAATTTATCGGATGCATAGTTGCTGGAGCACTTTTATTATATGTATTTGGATCCGATTCTAATCTAGGATCCACTATTGGCGTTTTAACCGATACGGACCCCTGGAAGGCCGTAGTAATTGAGATTATCACTACTTTTGTCTTTGTCTTAACCATTCTAGTTGTAACAGCCGATGTTGGTTATGCTGCTATTGGAGGAGTTGTTATCGCTTTAACGTTAGGTTTAGGAGTAACATTTGGTTATAATCTCACTGGCGGTTCCCTTAACCCATTTCGATCTTTTGGACCGGCGCTATTTAGTGGAAATTTAAATACTATTTGGATTTACTTCCTGGGTCCCTTTTTGGGGGGCATTTTGGCATTTTTGATATATTTAATGTTCAAGAAAGCATTGGTTTCACAGGAATGTTATGGGAAAATTAAATGTGCATAGTTTTGAAATATCTCAAAATTAATTGTTTATCATAAAATTTCTTGAAACAAAAATGTGTTCTTGGACTGTAGGATCTCACTCTAACGATCCCACGATGGATATTGTAGATTTCAGTTATGATGTGATAACTCGCTGTATTACCCAGGAATTAGTTTGTAAAGCATTGGATGAAAATTTTGACACCGGTTATTTTGGAAGATCTCTAGGGCCTGTAATATATTTTTTAGAAAAGGGTTTCACAATTGAAAAACACTACATTGAAAAGGCTATCGATGTGGCCAATTTTGAACTTTCTGATAAAAGATTGAAGAAATGGAATGTTCAGGTTGAAAGGAGGCAAAGATTGGAAGAAGAATTGGAAATGCTTGAGAACGAATTGGGCATATTTGGTTCTAATATTAAAGGGGAATAAATGCCGAGATTTGTAGAAACCCGAATTTCTAAAATATTATTTAATATTTTTCTGAGCAATACTGGGAAATATTAAATAATATTTTGTGCTATATAAAGTTATATAGCGAAGAGAAAAAATGGACCAACTCAGAAGATGTGTGGGGTGTAAGCAAGTTAGGCCCATATTTAGAATTTGTGGCACATGTCCACCAGATAACAATCCTTTATGCGTCAAATGTTTTACCAAGAAAATTAACGCTGAATCGGAAGAAGAAGAAGGAGAGACCAATGAAGAGACTAATAAAGAGAAAAAAAAAGACAACAAAATCATGAACTCCAGAGTAACGCATATCAGCGGGATGGAGCGAGATGACCACAACGACGCTGATCAGAGTGTATCGAAGGCTTTTGGACATGTAAACCCTACTTTCAAAGAATTCAGAGAAACCGCGATAGAATCATTTCCACACTTATCCCCTGATGATTATCCAATGACTAATGTTCGAAGACAATCCGTCGGTTATTTTGATAACAAGGGCAAAATAGAAACGCCTGTTTTTGGATGGAGTACTGATGGGATAGATCGAATTGTTTTATTTATCAAAGACCAATTTATTTTCCAGAGATACAAAGAGGGTGATACTTTGATATATTATAATATAAATGATTCCACATGGGCAGATAATCATGAAATGGCGAATGATGATGACCTCATTCGCTGGTACACTGATATCGAAGAATACTTGGAGCGATGAAAAGATGTATTAATTAATACATCTGCTAATACTTAAATAAACAATAAAGCAAAGATTGGTTGACACTTCCAACAGACTCGTCATAGGAATTGTTTCAGTTATTTTGGATACTCATAGTGTGAACATTTCTCATTGTTCTCTGCAAAATGCAGAGATGAATCGAAATAATTTGATTTTTATGTATAAAAAATGTCCAACAACGCGTTTAATTCTGAGAAAGATAGGCAGTATCTGATCAGATATTACGGGAATAGAATTTATGATGGTAGGTTTCTTTCTGGTTGGGAGGGAGACTTGATCGAACCTGGTAAAATCACAGAAGACGAGCTAAATCTAATTTTCGCTTATTTTAGGAGAAATGAAGATCAGAATGAACATTTTGGCCATTCCAATTATTCATACAATTCAATGGACAATTGGGAAGTTGACAATTATGCTGCTTTTATCGGAGTTAAAACTTTAGCTTTTACCGAATGTAACCATTTTCCGCTTCCTGGGAGAAATGTGAAAGAAAATAACGAGATAAATAATTATAATTATTATATGAGACATGCCATTAGTAAATTGGGCATGAAAAAACTGGTATTGTCCAAAGATCGGGGGAATATCTATTATATGCCCGAATATTGGAAGTATGCATGTATTTTATATATGTATTATACTCCAGGGTATTTACCTAAAAGCACCGTAGAAGATATTAATTTTATAAAAGAAGAATTTAAGGGTATTTTATTAGGGCATAATTTGGAATCTATCGCATTATTATGTATAGAGACCGATGCGTGTGTTTTGGGAATTAGTGATTTCAGATATAAACGTTTATCTCATTTTCGAAAAAAGGAAATTTATGAAATTGTTTATAATAGCTACATAACCCGGCTATCACATATGGAAAAAAGATACGACATAGCAAACGAAATTATCTTAAATATTGAGAATAAATTAACTCCAAGGCACAAAATAGCTTGCTTGGGATTAAATGTTTTCGACCACTCGATAAAGTAAAAAATATATTAATTAATATATTTTCATCTATCTATGTAGTGATCTATGATGATACAACGCCCTTTGGAAGGAAATGCACATTCTTCCCATCGGCAAAATCATGGCAGAAGCAGTCAATGTACCTATATAAAAATCGTATTTCTCTAGATCTTTCTCGGCAACCTGATGTATTAGATTGCCATTGACCTGAGAAAGAAAAATCATTGATCCCAAAGATATTGGAATGTTCAAAAGTCCTTGAACAATGTTCTCGTTTCGCATTATCCTGTTCATGTTTTGAATAAATTATCGCTAATTTTAACATCATTTTTAAGGTTGATTGTACGCGCTATTTGCGATATTCAGACAAAAAGGAAAATGATCTAATAATAATTCATTGATAAGAAAAAATAGCAACAATGGACATTGAAGATTTGCACAAAATTGCTTGTGCGAATAAACAAAATACTTATATCGACCCCAAAACCGGATTTATGGTCTTTACCGAATACTATCATCAAAAACGCGGCAAGTGTTGTGGAAATAAATGCCGTCATTGTCCTCATAATTGGAAGAATGTTAAGAAGTAAGAAAAATATTAATTAATATTTTTTTAACTTTCAATTCCCAGTTCGTAAAGATCCCTGCCCCCAATATATTCAACTGTGCTTAAATCTAAACTCTCCAAGGTTGAGGGAGTAATTAATGGAAAAACTGAAGCGATGAGGTTATACTACGCTCCAAAATTCAGATTGACTAATGGCCAAAAGAGTAAATTATCACAATTTTACAAAGAAAAATTGTCGGCAAATTTTGATATTCCAATTGACAATTTGGGGGTCGATTTCTTTGAAGATAACTACAGTATAAAGAAAATACGTCCCTTGGCGATCGTAATCGGAATCAAAGATTCGGTACCAGAAAATAATCCCATACATATTGACAGAAATTTATGGAAATTTATAGAAAGAACTAAACGTTCTAAAGAGGATCCATTGAAAACGATGAAGCCGTTCATTAAACTCTAAAATAACTTACTGAATTGTTCGTGCGATAGATATTAACTAATATCTAATTTTCTTAGAGAATTTATCCCGTAAGTAAAACTTAGAAAATCTTAATGGACTCTGTTAGGAAATTTCCCAAAGATTTCTGCTTCGGAACAGCCACTACTGCTTACCAGATAGAAGGAAAATGTCGAAGGAAGGGTGAATCTATTTGGGATGATTTCGTTAAAAAAGATGGTAAAATAGCTGATGGTTCCAACGCTAATCTAAGTTGCGATGTACGTAATTTGTACAGAGAAGATATACAATTGATGAAAGAGCTGGGTTATAAACATTATCATTTTAGTATATCTTGGTCCCGTATTCTTCCGACTGGCCGGGTGGATAATATCGACCAAGAAGGTATAGACTATTACAATGATATGATAAACTTGTTAATCGAAAATGATATAACTCCCACACTCACATTATATAGTTGGGACTACCCACTCGCCCTATACAATGAATATGGTGGATGGTTAGATAGAAAATCCCACGATGATTTTTTAGATTATGCGGAGTTATGCTTTCGTATTTTTGGAGATAGAGTGAAGAAATGGCTAACTGTTAATGAACCGTGGGTAATAGCTATATTAGGTCATGCTTTAGGTACTCATGCTCCAGGAAGAAAGGACAATCCGGGTACTGAACCCTATATCGTAATGCACAATATCATTTTAGCACATGCTAAGGTGGTTCGATTATTCCGGAATAAATATTTAGGTACCATTTCAATAAAAATAGTGGGCACTTGGTGGCATCCGGGGACCAATTCGGAGGAGGACTTGATCGCGTCAAGAAGAGGAATGGCCTTCACTTCCGGGTGGACATTAGATCCCATTCATTTCGGAGATTATCCACAGATTATGAAGGATCAAATAGGAGATAGATTACCTACATTCACTCCGGAGGAAAAGAAATTGATAGTCGGTAGTATCGATTTTTTAGCACTCACACATTATACAACTGTATTTGCCGGTAAACCTTCTCCGAGTAGATTTATTAATAATATCATGTCACCATCGGGACTGCAAGGAGGTGAGTTCGCTTTCGACGTGATGAAAAACAAACATCATTATTTTAAAGACTTGAATGTGGTGTCTTTACACAAAGATATTCCTAGAGACAAAATGGACTGGATGACCGTTCCCGCTGGCATTCGAAAAGCTCTCAGATTTTTTAATAAAAAGTATAATTATGATATCTATGTGTACGAAAATGGATATGCCGGATTCGAACCAGACCTTAAATCGGCCATACATGATAACAAGAGAGCAAATTATTTAAGAGATTATATAATTGAAGTACATAAGTCCATAGAAGAAGGAATAAAAATTAAGGGATATTTTGTGTGGTCTCTTTTAGACAATTTTGAGTGGAATTGGGGGTATACCAAAAAATTCGGATTAGTGCATGTCGACTTTGAAACACAGAGGAGAACCCCCAAAAGTTCCGCATATTGTTTGAGTAAATTGTGCAGAACGATGAAAATATAATATATCTTTTTTTTAAAATATGGCTGATCTTCAACCTAAAACTCTCTCAGAAAAATTGCTCCAAGCACAAGAAGAAGCTAAAGTAAGGCATTGTGAGGATGCGAAAAATAGTATTTACGAATCTATAAAATCAAATCCCTTCATTAGAGAAGTAACTATTCCCATTCCTTCTTGGGAAGAAGCAAAATATATCGAGAAAGAATTGAAAGGAGAAGGTCTTCAACTTAGAATAATTTCTAAATTTGAAATAAGCAAGAAAGTTACATCTCCCGCTCTAATTATTACATTGCCCGTACCAAAGGAGAAAGATCCCGGGGAGAAGGACAAAGAGGAGAAAAATGAGTAAATTAGTTATATATGGTAGAACGGGATGTCCATTTACCAAAGCCGCTTTGGATAAGGCACAAAGAGAAGGTAGAGAACATATCTTTATCGAAGTTACTAAATGTCCCGATCAAAATATGTGCACAATCTTCCGTATGGCAGCCGAGGAAAAAAATCATCATACTGTACCATGTATTTTCGAGGTTAACTATGTAGGCGGATACGATGATTATAGCAAATTCCAAAATTGACAAATTTATCTAATAATTATTATGTAAATCGAGCAATGGATTGTCTCCATAATGAAAAATCTCCCGATTCTACTTCACCCGAAACTCTCATTTCTCAAAAGGAAAAAATCAACAAATTGCTTGAACATGATTTAGAAACTCGAGGAAATCTTTCTTTAAGAGAGAGAGATTTTCTTCCTTTCTCTGCTTTATGTAAGGCAGAGAAATGTAAAATAATACTTCCGCGTGCCATATCCACAGGAGAAAAGAGTCCTATGATACAATCCGAAGATGAATTAGTGAGGGAATTATACAAAAGATTACCTTTTCTTATTAACATACCCCTGGAAGGGCTATTTATCGCCGGTGGTTATATTTCTTCGATTTTATTTAAGCGGAGTTCAAAGAATAATGAGCCTCAAGATTTGGACATCTTTGTGTGTGGATATAATTCCATTGAAGCAGCCGAAAAGCGAATTAAATGTTTTATACATTCCTTGAATGTTTCTAGTGGTAGGATTTTTTCTGTAACTCGGTCCAAGCATGCTCTTACTATAAGGATTTATTATTCACATAATAAAAATTTTCCAATTCAGATTATTCTTCGATTATACTCATCTCCGAGTGAGGTATTACACGGTTTTGATTTGGGATCATCGATGATCGGGTTATGGGATAGTAAAATTTACACTACTTTATTGGGAAGTTTTTCGCTAGTTAATAGGTGCAACATCATCAACTTACCGAGAAGAAGCACCACTTACGAAATAAGGCTAGTTAAATATTTTAATAGAGGCTTTGATATAATTTTTCCAAAATTAGACATTCGCAAATTAGGTTTCGGTTACAATCTGGAGAGAAACCCTCCCACTGCTAAATCTTTCCGCATAGCAAGACTGGGATCTGATACCTATTTAGAAGATGGCATAGTTTCTCTGATAGTTCATATGCTAACTGGCAACCAGAAAAACGACCCCCCTGCTTCCGATTATTCGATCTCTGGATCGAAATTTGTCGATCAGACAAATTTCGAAATGATCGTTAATTGGAATGATAAGGAGGAGGAAATTCCCCCGCTCATTCGATCTGCATATACATTATATTCGTTCAGCGATCCGGTTGAGGAAGCTTTTTCTACTTCTTTAGAGGGTATAGATGAAGGATTAATATATAGAGAATATGGCAAGATCGATTCTGGAAGTAAAACACACATAAATCCTTCTAAAATAGAAAAATTTTTTCCTGGTACTTCATTAGATTTGGTTTATCAGGAGATCAAATCCGATGGAAATTTAAACAGTATCAAGAAGACATACATCAAAATAAATATTGAAAAAGTTCGACTCATTGAAGCAAAAAATAATATTCCGGTAAATTGGATCATCAGCGATCCGGGTACTCAGTTATGTGGGTCATTCAATCCAGATGTTATTTCAGAGGAGGAATGGTATAACAATTTATATTTTAGGTGACGATTATTGACTTTTGGTACTAAATATAAAATATCCCCAGTTAAAGTGGATAAATTTCTTCCTGGAACATCCTTGGATTTGATTTATCAGAAAATCAAGAATAAGGAGGATTTCCTGATATTAAGAAAGAATATATCGATAGAAATGTTGGTAAGGTCCAGCGTACCATAAAGTTTAACCACAATCTCGCGAACTGGGTTGTTGAAAATCCAGGTACACAGTTATGTGGATCATTCAATCCGAGTGTGATTACGGAGGAAGAATGGTATGGCGAATTATACCAGAAAGAATAAAATGGATCCGCAATCATCACGTGTGGGTATGATAAAAAACTAACATATTAATTAATATGTTAATAAAAATCATGGGCGCCAGTGAATCGTCCCTGAGCGTTGCGGCGACATTAATGGTATCGGATAGGAGAAAACAACTATCTGAAGCTCAATTAGATTATATCAGTACGGATGAAATTAAAATTTTTTATTCTAAATATGGAGATAGAATCAAGAAAAGAGCGTGTGACATTTACGGGTTTGAACTGATCAAACTTATTGGGAAAAAGAGGGTTTCCCTTTTGTCTCCCATCATCGATGAAATACACAAGTACAGATGCAAAGATTATAGATCCCCCCAGATCTATGAAGCCATTACAATGATGTTCGAAAGTCAGAACACAGCTTACCAAGATTATTTTTCCAAATTAGTTGGATATATCACGTTCGACTCCATTATCGACTCGGTAATAGCAGGGAATAGAAATCTATATGATAGGTTAAAGGAACCTGTTGCTAGGATTCCAGGCAGAGAGGGGTTGTTAGATCCGCTGAGAGCCGCTGAAAATCGCGGAAGAGTATTAACACTAACCGATATGAACAAAGAAGAATTAGGATCCTTTGCGATTTTTATCGCTTTTATAATGATGTCAGTTTATCCCACTTCCACCACTCAACTATATTTCCTCCAGGATATAGTAGAATATGTTCAACAAATTGGCTTCTTGTCCAAACGAGAAGCATATAATCTATTTAACAATTTAGCCGATCTCATGGAAAATGGAGATTTATATTTGTGGTCCCCTAAATTAATTAGAGAGACACAATATATGCAAGAATTTAATCCACCCCCTGCAAGCGTTGAAACTCAAAAAGAAGCCTATCAGAAATCAGTCAAAGATGTAAGGGAACGCTATCCCACCATAGGAATAATTGAACAATACTACAAGTAATTCTCATATATAAACAAAATTATTTGTAAAAATAAATGTATGAATTAATATAAGTAGCTATCGGGGGGTATGAAACACACATTCGAAATGCGGACACTGAAAATTTAACTGAGGCTGTTAATGAATTATATACATGGCTATGTAGGGAAGCTTCATTTAAAGATCTTGAAACTAGTTGGACAATTTGTGATTTGGGGATTACCTCTTGTAGATTAATCCCCAATAATGACGCTTGTAATATATCGTTTCAAATAAGAAAAAGAATAGATATTTCATAATATAATTATCTATGTGGTTGTAAACCACGAATCTGTTAAAGATATCCCAGGGAATGATCCTCATATATTAATTAATATATGAATAGTTTATTTAAGATTGACTTTACCAACAAACGTAGTATCAGTTGGATTAGTTTCGGATTCAAGGAAATATGGTCCTATGATATTGTCTATTACGCTGTTGGCTAACATATCGGAAAGCCACATTCGATTATCTTCGGTTAAACCTCCAAACCCGGGTTTAAAGTTAATTTCGATCAAAACAACCTGTCCGGTATCTGTAACCATAAAATCACAACCAAATATCTCGAAGCCGGCATCCGTTTCATCATATTTTCTAAATGTGGGACCCACAATTTTCGTAACATACTTTAATATATTCACTATCTGATCATCGATAGACGGAATCATATCTTGATGAGGAAAATTTTGTGGATAAAACTGATTATCCGTCCACACACGAGTATCGTGTATATTCATATTAGAAAAATCAGCAAGTTGGAAGGGTTCAGCTGCCATCCCGATCCATCCGTATTTTGATACAAAAGTTGCTGTCTCGTTACTATTGACAAAAACGAAGAAGAAAATTCTGAGATGGAATTTTCTATCCGTTATCAATAGTGGGTTGTCAATATATCTGGACATTAGGGCCCGATCGCCTGTGTAAGACTGTCTGACCAGGTCTAATTCATTTTGATTTGATACTACATGAACTCCTTCGCCAGAGCGAGTTCCCTCAGGTCTCCAGATCCATATCCCTGTATTTTCTATATTGAAGTTAATTTCTGGCGTTACGATATAAGTTTGAGCTGTAAGATTTTCAGTCCCTTCAAGAAGTTGATGAAGATCAACTTTATTAGTCATTTGACGAGCATCTATGCGATACTTCAGTTTCGTTTTAATATTATAGATGTTTTTATCCCAAGCATATTTACCCTCCGTCACGACTAAGTCGACGTGACCAATTTTCAGTGCTTCGTCTAAACTTAATTTTTTCCATCCCGCTAACCTTTGATCATACATTCTGTCTGATAAAACATCAAAAGCCGTAAGATATGTAAATGTCGGGCGTTGATAAACATATCTATTATATTCCTTATTATTAATTGTGGTACTTTCTATCTGTTGAAAACCCATTTTTAACCGCAGCCTTTGAGACGGTTCATTGGTAGGAAGAATATCTGAATAAATTTCATTGACATCAGGTCGTTTCTCGAAGAATAATTTCAATATATCTTCACTAGCCTGTCGACCGTAGCCTCTTCTTCTACTATTAACATCCACAACGGTAGTTATGAAGAATTTATCCTTCCCGGATGGATACTTTACTGGATGAATACCAATAAAACCTTCTATCCTTCCATCCACTTGGATACCTCTCCACAAGTAATCTGGGTTTCCTTTGCTCTGATAATCGATAAAGTTATATGTTTTCTTTCGGGTCCATGTGGACCCGGTGCTTAGATTTATCATATTCTTTGGATTGCTAACAACGCGGAAGATTTCGCTTTCCATCGAGGGAACTATTTCAACTAAGAATACTAGCGGCTGTCCTTTTCTCCAAATCCACATGGGTTGTGGATTATTTATACCGTTTCTTCCTCTTTTGCCACCATAACTAATAACGCCCAATTCTTCAACGTCTTTTCGATTTTTAATATAATTTATCATGTTTCCAATGTAATTTTCATCTGGATTTTTCTGGTTGATCACCAGGACTAAATACCCTCCATCGTTAAGTTTAGATAGTGATTTGTTTATCGCTGGGACTAGGAATTTGTTTAACCATTCATCCTCATATTTGTATCTGGATGACGATTGATTTTCGGCTTTGGAATATATTTCCAGGTCGAAGTAGGGAGGTGATGTCATAACTAAATCTACATTATCTATTCCAGATAAATCGGCATCCTCTATGGCATCCATTATAATCTTATAATTTTCTGGATTTATACCTAATTCTTGCTCTTGAGTAAAAAATTTAATAATGTCTCGATATCCTTGAATATTATTTTGATTGGGATCAACTCCTACATAAGATATTCCCGCAGCCATAGCTCCGATGAGACGATCACCCCAACCTGCGGAAAAATCAAGCATCGAATCTACCTGGAACATATCAACAATAGCCACTAGTAGTGCAGGATTAAAAGAAGTGGCTTCTTTAGCTGATTTATATAATGACTCACGCATTGTATGTGGGGTAATTTTGCCGTAACCACTGAGAGCCTTTTCTGCTATTTGGGCTTTCTCGTTATTGTAGATATTCCACGCCGAATCTCTGAAACCAACAATGACGGATTGCAAACGGGACCACTCGATATAAATAAAAGTATCGGATAGAATCCGATATCTTTGATAATCTTCGGGTTGAGTTATTATAGCTTCTTGTACTCCTTTATAGCGTAGCCGCTCGGGTCTCATTTTGAGATTCCCAATCGTGTAGGAATTCTTCGAGTTCATATACGAAATATGAGATCTCCATTGATATTGTCTTAATCTCTGGAACATCTCGACGATATCGCTATCTTCATAATACAATCTTTTCCATGGAAAAATTTCGCTATCTTTACTCTTCATGAAAGAGTCCGCACTTGAATAATTATACAGATCCTCTCTATCGTAGTTGATGCTTAGCAGAAGATCGGTGGGCTCAATTACTCTCTTGATTCTCTTGCTCCTCTTATCGAGGGGGCCTGGTATAGCCCATAGCAACGAAGCTTTATTATTATTGTAGATAGATAATTCAATTTCGCCGTTGCGACTAGCTAAAATGGCATTATTAGCATAAAAAAATTGCCTATCCAAAGATAATTTATTTTGTTCGTCCATCCAAGCCACATAATCATTGGGAAGGATTTTTAAAGCATTAACCACGTAAAGTTTATCTGTAAATGATTTGATTATATCTTCAAAAGCTTGCATGGGAATATTTATATCCTTCTTACGATTAATGCAGACCAAATATCTCTCGGCGTTAGCAGGTCTGCTCGACATAGGTTTAAACATGATAATTTCTTCGAAAGCTAATGATAATAAATAGACAATATCATACATAAATTTAGTAACTGTGTCGAATACTTTGCACACAAAATTGCCATGTTCTCGAATGCACATGAACCCCAGATAGAACTCGATTGTGATCAATCTGGATGATAAAAATTCCTGTTGGCGATATTGTTTGCTATCTTCAACGTCAAAGCCGCCATCCGCGACAGCTATATCAGTTCCAGAAGAGTTATTTTCAAGAACATAATCTCTGAAAGATTTCCAATGATGGTATAGATTTCCCGGGTTTTCACTGGCAGGTCCTTTATCACCGTAAAAGGGATGAAATCGCTGCCCTTTCAAGTCCCATGTCAAATCTTTGCTAGTTTCCGCGAGTGTAATGCCATATCCAGTGGCGTTTGGTCTTCGCCAAAATAAATATTGACTGAAAGCTCCCGGTCCTCCGGCTATGTCGCAAAATGATAAAGTCGAGTCATCTTGGAGGGAGTGTAAATTGGTGAAAGATCCGCTTACTTGATATATCGCGTCTATATTAGCCATTTTGACCCCGGCTCGTGACATAAAAATGCTGTTGCCAATGCCCTCGAAAGGATTGATATATCGAATAATCGATTTGTCAATATTTCCATATTGGTCTTTAAGATCCTGCAAGTTATTATAAACGTCAGAATCTACCATGATGTTATTGTCATCATGAGTACCGGTTTCTATTAACAATTCAATATTCTCAACATTCCCGGAGCTATAACTACGAGGCTTGATGTTTTCAATATCAACTTTCTCTTCATTGAAGCTATTTTTCACCAAACATAATTGAATAGTAGGGTCTTCTTGAAGAGCCATCTTTTAAAGAAAATAATTAATATTAGTTTGTTATTTTTAAACTGTCTATTATTAATAGACAATATTTAATTTCGTATCAGAAGTATGGCTCGATGTAAATAAATCGCATTTACTTCACTAGGTTCGGCCTCGTTGCCCGTATAGCCGCCTCGAGAATAAGAGTATTGCCAGCTGTAAGGTTTTCCTCCGGTATTTACGATACAAAGATCATCGTAATTAAGAGGTTTTGATTTTGATCTGTCCAGAGCATAATTTATCGCTTCTTCGGTCAAGGGATAAACGCGGGCCTGTATTTCAGGTCCACCATCTTCCCAATCTCCATCCCAACTTGTTCTATCATAGTCAACTATAACGGGTATAATCTCAATTCTTTTGAATTTACCCGAATAATGTCGTAGAACATCATAGAGGATAGCATCAATGCCAACTAATTTAGATCCTTCCAAACAATATTCGTGTGATAGAATAAACCCATAATCGCTATCCCGTCGAAATAGCTCAGATAAATAAGATGACAAGTTGACACACACATCATGATTTTTGCATTTTGCTGGCACTTGATTTTTGGCATCGTTAATATAAATTTTGAAGGACATGATTGCTCGATATCCTCCTTTAATCTCTTTTACTCGATGATATTCATTAGTTCGAAAAGCAAACCATTTACCAGCAATCGCTTTTCCCATAAATTCACAATTACCTTCTTCCTCAATATCTTCTTCGGATTCTTTGACTATCTCAAGTCCACCTTCAGTACTAGTATCTCCCAGTCCAATCAAAAACGTTCCTACCAAATTCTTAGCTGGTGCATCTCGATGGACCTCAAATTTATCACCCGGACCATAAATATTAATCTTGTACGATACTACTTTGTCAGGGATTTCATCAAACTGAAATTTCCATAATTTGGAAATTTCAGTTAAAAGAAGATCTTCCACCGAAAATTGTTCACTATTCATTTCTCGTGCTTTTCTCACGCTTTCATCGTAAACCGTTTCAACTTTTTGAAGATCACCGAAAGGTGCTGGGGTAGCCATATTATACAATCTCTTTATCTTTTCTTCCGTGAAAGCATTTAAGGGAGTTAGACGAGTAATATTACCTTTCTTGATACCTATTTTGCTAATTAAAAATTTAATATCCAAATGACCCGCAAAATATTCAGGTGATTCGGATATGGCCCTATTCAAAATATCTTTTATCGCGAGAGCTAACTGGTCCTCAGTAGAATCTGTCATTGAAAATTTTGAATCATTATCATCATCGATGATACATCCAATCTTCTCCTGATATTCATCTTCTATATCCGAATCGCAATAACCGGCGCATTCACCGATCGACGAAATAACTGAGGGAATTTTGTCAATAGCGCTCTTTAATTCAATAGCCGATTGAAGTGATGACTTTGATATGTCCATGTCAAACTTTTATCTTATATTAATTAATATAAGATATCAATTTTAAATGTTTAGTGTTTCCAATATTTTTCCTCAGATTTGGTAAATGTACGGGCCAATATAAAGAAGAAATCTGAAAGACGATTAATATATTTGTAGGAAATGGGGTTTCTCATTTCATCGACAATTACAGCCAGCTCGGTCTCAGCTCTTCTAATTTCGGTACGGATGATGTGACATTGAGATTCGTTTCTAGTATACCCCGGGATAACAAAATCTCTGCATGGTGAGAGATATTTATTTATTTCCAACATCCAGCACTCTAGCTCCTCGAGATTTTTCTCGTTTACGATAATCTTATCCGAAGATAATTCCCCACAGATATTCATGATATTATTCTGTGCTATCCCTAATTTATCAAACCAAGGATTTGGTTTAGTACCCATAGCGGTACCCACATTGTCGTTGACATAGTAAATCTTCGACTTATCGGGGATCCTGTGAAGATTGATTTTTAGCGCTCCAATTTGAGCTATCACAACGTCTAATCCAGCTAAAACTTTAATAACTGGTTCGGCTTTACTGATTCTACCTTTTCCAGGAAAGGACGTCATTCCATCATCACCCGTTTTGGTGGTAACCTTATCAATGCGATTCTTCTCGAGGGACATATTTAGGACAGTGGAGACGATGAGGAAATTTGAAGCGACTCTCAGATTTAATTTTCCTCTAACTAATCTGGTTTTTAAATTAATTTTGAAAGGATCAAAAAAAAAGGATAATTTCGTTCATCTGAATATTGTACCGCGCTCTTTTCGTCGCCGATCCTGCCAATTGATGGTGTAAAATCGGGAAGCGTTAATTGTAAAATTGATCATTTATTAAAATCTTATCATTAATAATTTTACTTTCTCGAACGGCTTACTTGTCATGGCTGCTCTTCCTCCTGTTCCCTCATCCTATGTGATGTCTTTGACAGCGCTCGAACAGTGCCAGAATGCACTATGTGACTATGTCAGGATTCCTTGCGTTTCTCCCAAAGGGCTTCCTTACAAGATCAACTCTTCAATTGCCGGAAAGACCTCATCTCTTTTCACGGAGAAAGAGCTTCTCACTCATGTTTCCCAAAATCCTCAAGATTTTCTTCTATTGTTCAATGAACCTATGTTCGGACAGGAAGCTTCCGGCGCACTTTATGCTATGGCTAAATTGATTATGTCTTGGACCTGGCCTGTCGAAATTAATTCGAAGGAGTTCGGTGGAAAAGCTTTTCAGTTTAGCGGTTGCAGAGAAGCATATCCGATCAATGTTTTTGATCAGGATAATGAACCCGATTGTATTCGAGTCATCATTGATGGCAAAAAACGCCACTCTCAAACAAGAATTTATTTAGCCAAAACTTTCGCAGTTCAACGTTCCTACTGGGCAAGCTTGACTTCTGACGTTGATAAGCGCAAATTCTTGGCGTTTACTGCTGGTCACATTGCTGACCCGATTCGAGATTATGATCGTAACGTTAAATTAGGGAAATGTTATTGTCCCAAAGTGGACTTAACTTCTAAAGACGACGATATGTCTGAATGGAAAGACCTAAAGTTAGGACCCCTCCATAAAATCGCTCGGGCTAGCTTGGAAACCAAAATGTCCATGGATCACAAAGGCGGTAAGGTCGAAGCCACAGCTAAAATGCAAATGTTGTGTATGGCTATGCCTCCGAGCAGAAATATTTACTATGACTTTGACTTCACCAAAGAGCCTTCTTTCATTGTAGCTGTGGAGCGTATCGTTCCTAACCAAGCGCAATTGTCCACCTTCCTTTCTATTGCATGGATTGAGAACTAAAAAAATATATTTTTTTGCATTCTTTTTCTATCACATGGAAACCTTCATGACGATTGGATAAACAGCATAGATTACACCAATTAATACATTCCATATTAGAACAACCCTTCCCCTGGAAATTATAACATAACTTAAACACATCTACATTACAATTATTAAATGATTCTCCTGTCAGTGCCCATTCATGGCAACCCAGCTCACATTTAGGAATAATGGACATTCGCGATATTATTACACCTTTTAAAATGTCGGGATCAGCTGCGACCGTTTTCTTGACTATATTGATCTTTCTGATTGTTTTCTTTGTGGCATGGGGATTGCATGTAAGAGCAGTGTCAGCATTGGCTCTAGCCTCAGTTATTGGTTTATTTTTCATGTATTTAGCATATCCCCCCGTCGCTATGATACAAAATCTTAGGGACACAATTGGATCTTCAGGATGGGTAGCTTTATATTGGATTCTACATATTTTATTTGCGTTTTACATTTTCGTATATGTTATATACATGGCCATATATGATACTATGTGGAGCAATAGAGGAAAAGATAAATGTCCGAATAAAGAATTTGCTGAACAAATCAGGCGGCAAGATGAGTATTATGATGAAATCGAGAGCGTGCTATCCCGGAAAGAAGATGTTATTGTAAGAAGCGATGGAACTATCATGGAAAAAGACTGAAGCATCGTAGATGAGGATTGGTCAGATGAAGGAATATGGGGAGCTTATACTGAAATGTTAAACAAAAAAGGAGTAATCTAATTCATATATTAACTAATATATGTAATATTATGCGAAATAGGAAGGACTATCTTCAGATTTTTCCTTGGTTCCCTTCAACGATCTAAGTTTATTAATTCCCAAAATTAATATTTCTCCGGTGATGATTTTATCCTGACTAGCCGATAATTTATCCTCATTGTGAAGGTAACTGTATAACTGTTTTTTATCGTGAATTTGCTTACAAAATTGGACTAATCGTTCTGTATCACCGGCCTGAGATACCAATAGGTCTTTATTTTGCTCAAATACCCGAGATGGACCCAATTCGGGCTCCAAACGCCATCCATGTTTATTTAGCTGTATTTCAAATATCCGGGCTAATTCGTCTGGGGTATAATCGGACAAATCGAATCTCCATGTAATTCTACGTTCTAAACCCCTTTGGGATTGATAAGCATTTTTCTCAACCAAATCCTTGTAACCAGCGAAAATTACCACCAAATATTGTGCGTATAAACTCATATATTCATTTATCATGGTCATAGCTTCGGATCCGAAGCTATCCTTATTTTTTCCTTCGGGATCGTTATGAATATTATAAAATTCATCGACAAATAATACTCCACCCAATGCTGAATCTAGTAAAGCTTTAGTTTTAGGAGCAGTATGGCCTGAATATTCTCCAACTAAATCATCTTTTTTAGCTACAATAAATTTAGCTTCTGGTCTAGAATTTATTTTAAGATCAACATTAATATCATCGATTGTTTTCATCAGAACCGCATCAAAATTTTTCCTCAAATCGGTTATTAACCCATTAAATATATCTTTTGAATGGTCTTGCCTTATGTTGATAATCATGTTGTTAATATTATCCAAATTAGAAGATATATCTTCTAATTTTCTCTTGTAATTTTCAATAATGCTTTGTTGAGTTTTAAAATTGTCACGGTAATAACTCATTAAAACATGATCAGCGTTTTCTTTCTTTTCGCTAGTCGATTCTTTTCGGACTTTAAATAACTTACCCTTAGCCAAGTTATTTGATTTCTCCTCCGGCTTTGGGAAAGGTTTTATGGCTCCAGAATAAGACCATATTTCTCCCAATATTCTTGCTAAGGTTGTTTTTCCCGTTCCAGGCCCTCCCGTGATAACAACGTGACACATATGATCGTCGGTTACACTCCCACGAGTTTCGTTTTTCCGGTGAGAATTTACAATTAAGAATGCCATCAAATCCACGACAGAATTTTTAACTTGAGTCATACCAACCATATTGTTCAACTTGTTTAGTGAATTAATTAATTCATCGATGTATGGAATATGAGCAATCTTATCAGATTTTGTAATTTTTGATGTGTCCAAATCTGTTATTAATTCACCTAGTGTAGTATCCATTTTTATAGTGATGCATATAATATTATATGTATTTTATTACTAGATCTTTTAATGTTGGAGATAAATCTAATAGTAGTATTGTTTATTCATATTGCCCATAGTCATTATTTCTGTACTATGACCTTTCATTACTTTAACTTCTAATACATATAAATCTCCCAAAGCTATATATCTATCCTCGTCGTCACTTGGAGTAATCGGGATAGTGCCAAATCTATCATTATTATTTACGTCACTAATTTCTCTAATTAATTCATCTCTAAGGCCTCCGGGAGTAAAAAAATTCTTTTGAGCTAGCGATTCGTCATTTTGGTCAAATACAAAAATTACATGTTGTCGGCCGTAGTCAACCAAAATATCGCTCAAATTAAAAACTCCGTTTAATAAATTAGATGTTTTTACTATTTCTTGAGTGTTAGTAAGTAGGTATCCCATTTCATCTTTTGTTAGTGGTCGATTAGGAATATCTTCAACATCTTCTATATCTGAGACAACAAATGCATTCATATTAGGAATATCGTGCAGGCCTAAGCTATATTCTGAAGTAATTTCTACTCGGTGTAGTGTTATCAATTTGATCCACGTTTTTTTCCATGTATCATGTTTAGGAATGCTTCCAAAATCATGTTCCACTTTACGTTTCCAAAAAAACTCGTTTCGGCAGACTTCGGAAAATGCTCGGAAAGATCTACATGCTTTTTGGAGCGATTCGGGGTCCAAAGGTAATAAATATCTCAATAGCACTTCCTCAGGTGCTAAAGTAATAAGTTCTGATTCATCAGTCATGTTATATTTTTATGACCGGATAAAATTAATGATTATACAGAGTGATTATTAATTTTATCCGGTTTAGAGTTTAGTAAACCATACAAAATAAGTATTTAGAAATGATAATTTATCGAAACTTCTTCTAAAAAGATGCGCACTAAAAATTTTGTCAGAATAGGGAATCAATTGTATTCTACGAGTGTGATCTAAGCAATTACTTTAGAAGGAGATTTTATACATATTCATATATGTGATAAAGCTAGGTTTAGGAAAAATGGAAATGATCACTATAAGGTTTGCGAGATTATTGGTTCCCAAACAATAAAGAAGTAGCTGAAGTATTCGATAAAATATGCGAGAAATTAGAAAAGTAAAGAAAAATATTAGTTAATATTTTCTGATTGCCTTTACTAGAGTACATCAAAAAAATCCAGTCCGAACGATGATAGCGCAAGCCATTCTTGTTCCTGCGTTTCCTGTTTTTAATGATTCTTCATTACCTCCAAGACCTAAATCGTCTATTCCGTCGTGAATAACCACTGATCTACCAAAAATTTCTTGCACTTTGACCATGGGATCGAAGTAAGAAAGATAGAAAATTCCATTTTCATCAGCTTCCATGTTTGATATTAGATCTCCGGCATGTCGTATTCGATTATCAACTAAGATGGATCCATGTGTTTGGTTTGTTGGATTCCAATGCGGACCCAACGATTTACACCCATCGCTTGTATCGCCGAATTGATGAATATGTATGGCATGGATAGATTTCGGTTCTAAATCGAAAAAATCAAATGTAATAATAGATCCCTCTATACCATTTTTGGCTGCGTTTTGAAAAATAACTTCACCATTCACTTTTGGATTAGAAAATATGGCCACAGCTGTTGTATTATCCATTTAAATTATTGAATAGTGACTTATTTTACATAAAAGATTATTAAATCTTTAACAAATGGATTTCATAAGAGTAGGTGATCTGCTGGTTTCTTCTAACAAAATATCCCTCTTGACGTCAAGAGGGATATTTTGTTAGAATTTATACTGATTCTAGTGGTGAAAAATTTCTTTTTGGCGAGTTTCAACAACTACGAAAGCGCCAAAAAGAAATTTGAAAAATTATCAACGGAATTAACCAAACCGTCAGACAAAAATTAATAAAAACAGTTACTTTAGCCAAGTAATAAACAAGATATCTATTAATTAATAGATACATAATTGCATAATTCTTCCTCGTATGTAACTGTTTTAACATAAACATCGTATTCTTTATTTCTTCCCAACACATTTTTACAAAGCGAGATGTTTTCGCATAACCATAATGTTTATTCAATATATTCCCTTGCTTTCCTACCGGCTTTACATATATTTTCTTAACATTTAATTTTTTTGCTAATGATTCAATAGATACTTGAAGAATAGAATTTAGTTTTGGTAAGATAGCAGTATTTTCTGGAAATAATATATCTGAGAGATAAGGAATGGCAAATTTGCTTATACCTTGGATAAATAAATATTCAGGGTACTTTGATTGATAAAAAGCATATATTCCACCATATGGTATATTATTAATTCGAGCTTCTAAAAACCATACCTGACAATCAAGATCCATTTCTTCTTTATAATCTTCAATATCTTCATCATCACCTATATCTATGTAATGATAATAAAGATAATCATGTTGTTCTCGTAATAATCTTAAGATTCTTTCAAGATTATCAATATTTTCCTCTATCAATCTTTTCTGATCTCGGTCTATTTCATCTGAAATATCGTACCCAGTTTCTTTTATCCATTTAATTATTTCGCATTTTACCTCATCATTGATATTTATCTTTAATTACTTTAATAATTATAGTTCTATTCCTAGAAAGAAAATCATCTATATCTTCCAACAAATCAGAAGATATAGGATATGTCGAGGATGATATATTCATTTTTATTTATTAACTAAAAAATAAATTTATGCCAATTGCATTTCTCTGATAATATCATTTAATTCATCATCGTTGGCCAAGTTAAATATCCAGGCGATTGTATAAAGTACATGTTTCTTACGAAATGGTAGAATAGTTATAGATATACCAGCATTATCCAATATTTGTTGTAATTCACCAACGGACATATTCTCTATGTAACTTACATTTATCTCATTTATTTCCATAACTCTAAACATAGATCGTAACATTTCGTTGGATAAATTGTTCGAAATTTTATCGTTTACTTTTAGTTTTTCTATCGCTTTATTGATTGGCATCGTCTTATATATCCCCAAATCTTTTAATTTTTGAAGCTTTTCAGTAATTGTCTTAATAAAATCATCAGAGAGGACCTGTCCCGTATAAGGATTAATTTGATTTAGGATTAAATCGGGATATGTTTCAGATAAAAAGCACCAGATAGCTCCGGTGGCATCTCGATAGCTACTAACATCCAAATTGTTATACCCCATGGGATCGATATCGAAATCGGCCCTATTTCTACAGACCATATTAGGGGGTTTTTCGATTAATTCATTAATATTAGCTATTTCGCCCAACATAATGGTTTTTTGTCTCCTCAGAGATGCCACTATTACCTTTTGAGGATCAGATTTAGAAATATTATCTATAGTATTACAAACTCCAGCTTTATCAGTGGGTTCAATTCCCAAAGAAACCGCCAGAGATTTCAATCTATCATCAATGTTATTATCTGCCATATTTGCACATGTTTTCTTCCAATAGGGAACTTTGTAGGCTTTATCGATTTGTTTCATTATCTCTTTGCCCAGTGATCTGACAATAAAATATTGCTCTTCATCCATATAAACGCCTCTATTAACAATAAACGATAACATCACTGCCAATTCTTGTAGAACATATTGATTATCTCTATTGTTAACCATACGCATTAATATTTGATTGGACATCAAGTAATTGGGCGCAATGTTATCAGCCATGAAGACAAACGCTTGAGCGTTAAAGAAAGATATTGTATTTTTTATATTTTTGAGCTGGTCGTACAATTTGTCCGATCGGGCTAATATAATTATATTTTCTTCTTCGGATGTAATAGGATTTTGTATTATGTCGATAGAATCATTCTTGTTCATAAGAACGGCTGCTGTTCGGAGAAGATTAATATTATTAGCTGCTTGTAGGTTAGAATAAATATTACCTATGTTCATCTCTTCGTTAGGAAAGTTATCACGGAACCATTGAGACACAGATCTTTCCTCCGGACTATTTTTATAGTTAAATAGCTGCGGATTAGATCCATCAAGTAATAACATATAAATCAGATTATTCCTCAGAGGTTCATTTTTAACTTTTATGTAAACATAAGATAATATGTGAATTTCCCCATAATTAGTCAATCGTATATATTTGTTCGGATTGGCATTAAACTTAAAACAATGAGCACAAGAAGCCAAAAAAGAATTATTATACATGCTATCTATCAAAATATTCAATGTTTCGTCTGGATCTATCAAACCATCGTATAAAGCCCTATATACCAGATAGGTATCGGTTATGTTAACTCCATTGATGAATAATTCCGGCTGTAGTTTATTCTTTTTTTGTTTATTAAGAATGGATAATGTAGCGGATGTTAAGTCGGTTTGATCCATCTTAATCTTTTTAAAAATATAATAAAATGGATAATGATAATGCACAAAGACGGGTTCAATATTCTGATAAATCTGTTGGAGATTTGAAAGTTATAGAACTGATTATAGTATTATTTATAATTTGGGTTCTAGTGGACTTATGGGTTATTTTCTTTAGAGATTTATCAAGGAGAACCTTTGGTTTAGATGAGCGGAATCCGGTCCATGCATTTGCCTTCGCTTTTGTTGTTACAGCTATATTAATAGCTTTTATATTATTAGCTGGTGATTCGGTGCAAGAAGCTTTAATTAACATAGGCGCAATCCCCGAAGAGTTTGATCCCGCCGGATTTGCGGGAGGTGGAAATGCGAGCGTGGATGTAGCCCTTGGTGGAAATCCTGCACCCAACGAAGTAGCCAATCCAATGGCCAACTCGGCCTCCGTTGGAAATTCCACGAATATCGGTCAAGGCTCTCAAGCGCCAAATACGAGAGTAAATTGGAATATATCCGAACCTAATATTTTGGATTCTATTGCGTCTAAAAATGGGGGCGATAAAGAAGATTATTCGGATGATGTGTTATTTTTTGTTTCTCGTGATAGGAATAAGTGGAATATTGAAAGTGATTATACCGATAACAAATTAAAAAAGAAAAAGAAAAAGAAACGTAAAAATTGATTAAGTATATATTCTAGTTTTCCTAAAAATGGATCCCGAAGAGAAGTTCAGCGATGCTAAAATGGCTCTGGAAAAAGTTTTGGAGGCTGTCCGGATTGGAGATGATGAAGATCTAATAAAATATCTCAGTGTTATCGACTTAGTATATATTCCCGCCACGGATCAAGCTAACCTTCTTGATGTCATACTGCATTATATTTATGAATATAACCAAGGATATATGGTGGACATTATATTTGATTACTTTGATTCCGTCAACGGAATAACAACTTCTATTCCCACATTATCCTTGTTCTTGATGAGGAACGGAATCGAAGATAATATTTTATTCTATATCGGATCGAATACCATTTCCACATTCGAATTAGTGATACAGGGAATTAATGATTCCCCTATTTCTCCATCGACCTATGAAGGTTGTGTTAACGCCGAGAAGGTGTTCGGTATTCCGAACACGGAGATTTTGCTACGACTGGAGACGTATTTATTTGCTGATCCAAAGGACTTAAATAAGTATATATACCAATATATCAAGGATAAAATAGTGAATGTACAACCCCCAAAGCCCAAGCCCGAATGGATCATAAATGGTGCAATTGACGATAAAATTCCATTCCAATCGGAACTTGAAATACCTAACTTTCCCGAAGTGTCTATCATGTCACCTGGAGAACTGTCCACTGCGTATATTAAAAAGTCGTCTGACCAAGGTGTTAAATCTTTTGAGGAAGATGATAATTTCGGCTATTACATGATAGCATCCCATTATGCTATCTCCAATTTAGAACAAAAACTGATCCTGGTCCATAATTATGGCCAAAATGTTTTGAACAAACAATCACCCTCAGAGTATCAGCCAGAAGAGATTACAGCCGACACAAGGAATGATGATGTGTTATTTATGATATTTGGTCCGACTAATACTAGTTATGACCAAAAGGTAGAGCCCGATCCTAGTGGAACTAATTGCGAGAGATACGGTGGGTGTCGAATGCTCATTTGTGGCTGCGCTGAGGGCGAAAACCACGACGATGCTGACGTGTATGAATACGAAGACGGAGCTCCCCAATTTGAGTGGTTTACCGGAAAATGTCAACAGTGTGATATTTGCATAGAATACAAACATTACGCGCTGAGAAAACCATTAAAATTAGGAGGGTGGGTGGGATGCTTTTGTAGTTCGAAATGTATCCAGGAAAGCATTAACGATGCCAGTGATTTGATTACACCTACTTTAATCGAGAGATTAACAGATGCTCTCGATAAATTGGGAATCCAAGATCGTAGGTACAAGGGCTCTTCACAATTCATCAATGTAGATTAAAAAAAATATTAATTAATATTTTTTTTAATATCAGGCTTATAATATAAAAATTAAGCTAATTTGCTCGGGTTATTTAGCCCTAAGAGATGTTTTTTTTAATAAAATCGAATGGAAATAATAGTAAAAGAAGAGAATAAATTGAAAATATCATGGTCTGCGTTCGCCCACAAATATAGCCGTGGAAATTATGCCGACGCTTGCCCTCGGCATAATTTCCACGATGTCGAGAATGTAAAAAAAATGAAGGAAGATGCTCTACAAAGATGGAATCGTGGGGAGAGACCTGTTCCTGACGTGATCCGTTTGATCGTTGGATTTGATAATGATAGAGCTTCTTTATCGTTGAGGGATAAAATAATACAAAATTTGAAAGACTCAAATGATGATGATATCCAAGTGAACAGTGGGAAAGTACACTTTTATGGTGCTCGGAAGGAAAAGATACCAGCAACTCCAAAGTACGAAGGAGAAATTGAAGAAATCTTAGAAAAAATAGAAGATCATGTCAATAGATTGCGGGATCTGGGATATTATTCTGAAATCTACCATCGTGAAATTAAATCTTGGGAATGGGAGAAGTCGGAAAGAATTGAGAAAATCGAAGACCTCAAGATTTATATGGATAAAAATACCAAAATCTATAAATTCTTGAGTGAGAAGGGTTTATTGGTGAAATATTATTCCGAATATTATGGTAAAAAAGAGTTCCTTTAAAAAAAATATTAGTTAATATTTTTTTAGAATTCCCCTTTGCCGGACCATTTAGGATAATATTTCACCAATAGGCCGTTTTTATCTAACAATTTATATATTTTCGTATTTTTGTCCATCATCACAGAAATTTTCGGTATTCTGGTGATTTCTTTCCCGGTGATTTCTAAAAATTTGTCGGGAGTTTCGTATTCTCCAAAGTATATATTAAATTCGTCGAAATAACATCCTAATTCCTCCAATCTATCTAAATGTTGCCTAATTTCGGTCATTCTCTTCTCATCAGCCTCTTTATTTCTTTTATCCTCTTCCACGAATTCCTCTTTTATTTTAGTGTTATTCTCATAACGAATTTCTGACGCCTTTATCTCGATATCATCTTTCGAATTTTTTAGCTCTTTTATGATTTTGTCTCTTAATTCTACCGCTGCGATATTAGTTTCTTCAAAGCCAATATAAAAAACTATCACATCAGGGATACTCTTTTCATCTTTAGTCCCCTCAACACTTGCGAGAGTTTCTTCGGGACCTGTAGATCCCGTATGCCCTACAGATCCCGTATGCCCTACAGATCCTATAGGGCCAGTTATGTATCTGCCATTTATTTTAAAACACCCCGGGTGCCAGCCCATGTTTAATTCTTTTTCGTTGTCGAGAATAATCTCCATTTTATGAAATCGGGTTCGGATGTATATATAAGTTTTAAATTTTAATGATAACCTTTAAATGAATAATTTTAAAAGTAAAATGTCAGACCTTGCGAAGCTCAATAACAAGCATATCGAAGCAGAGCTCGATATGCTTAATCGAAGGGGACAATACGCAACATCTTATCACAAATGTGAACTTATTCTCATTGAATGGGCAAATGGTATCGAATGGTACGACGACAATAAATGGTACAAAGAAGATTCGGTTATAGCTGATCTAGAAAAATTGCCCTATTTTGAGGATGATACTTTACAGGAGTTGTGGCTAGCAAAAAAGAGTAAGGATAAAGAGGAAAAGGATGAGAAGAAGAAACCCAGCTTGAGATTAATGGATTTGTTCTCGGTAGCTGCCTATTATACCGGTAATACAAAGAGAGCGTGGTATATACAATATCGGTTGCTTAATTCTTCGTTTACTGATAATACATTCAACATGGAAAGAATAAAAGGTAATATTCATTTCTCGATCGAAAAAATAAAAAAGCATCTATCCTTCTATCCCGAGGATATCATTGAAAAATTACAAAATAAGGACCGACCCAAAAGAGGTTTAGTTACATTAACTATGACCACATGTAAAAGATTCGATCTATTTAAGAGGACGATGAATTCTTTTCTCAATGCTTGCAAAGATGTTGAATTAATCGATCGTTTTATAATTATCGACGATAACAGCGATGATGAAGATCGGAAAATGATGGAGCATATGTACCCGTTTATTGAATTAGTTCGAAAAACACAGGAAGAGAAAGGGCACCCAATTTCTATGAACAAGATTAGAGATATAGTAAATACCCCTTATTGTCTCCATCTTGAAGATGATCACGAATTTTTTTGTCATAGAAATTATATCAGGCCATCTTTGAGGATTATGGTCGAAAATAAAGAAATTAAGCAGGTACTATTTAACGAAAATTACGGTGAAATTTCCAGTGATTTATCTAGAATTAAAGGGGGCGAAATCAGAAAAACAAGCAAAGGCAAAAAGTTTCGCGTACATGTCCATTATCCAATCGGGACATCAGCATATCAGGAATATATGATGACCTTAGGCGGAGGGAGTAATACTCACTGGCCGCATTTTTCATTCCGACCTTCTCTCTTTGCCACTGATATTTGGGAACCCGTAGGTAATTATAAGATGGAACAAGAATTTGAGAGAAATTTTGCCCGTCGTTATGTAGATGCTGGATTTAAATCGGCTTTCCTAATTGGGTTACATCACATTCATATCGGTAGAACTTCGCATGATTTAAAATCGGGCAAGGAAGTAGAGAATGCCTATACACTCAATAATACACGTCAATGGGGCTATTGAAAATTTGAAATTGATGATCAAATATTTAACGAGACGCTGAAAATGTATGGCGTTTATACTAGATATGGACTTTTGGGTCAGTCATTCCTCAAGAAAAAATTCGAGAAACGTTCCGATGCCGAGTTATACATAATTTCGACGTTTAACTCAGAATTGATCCACGACATAAATGGTAACCCGATAAAAGAAGAAAGACAAAATGGTGATATTGTATATCCTGTTAAACGCGACGAATGTGTTGTATTGATTAGGAAGATTTTATTTGAATAAGGATTATGATTTATCTTATAAATAGGTCGAAAATGAACAATCTAGTGAGGTCACTCGTGATAATTCCAAGTCGTCCTTTCGGGTGCAGCTTACTTCGAGGAGATATGCATGTAACTTGTGTAATTACCAAGCCAGGAATTGTGTCAGGTTCGATCCACCCGAACTGGCTGATAGCTGAATGGAGAGAATCAATGATCAGGCCACTGTTAATACCAGGGGAAGATTTTGACCCTGATCCTGAGATAAATGAGGAGGAGGTTTATTTCGTAGACATGGAATGAAAATATATTAACTAATATATTTTCGATAAATAATTGGGTTTGAAGGCAGTTTTGTTTGAAGTGAAATCCTATTTTTTGGCTTTCTTAATTGTCATACCCATCACATTTCCTTTTATTGCCTCCTTTACGGAGAAGCGATTGTTCTTTGTGAGTATGCCCAAAGAACAATCCTTATTTGTGGCGTATGAGATATAGGTGGGCTCATCTTTTTTATAATCTCTATTCACTGAATAGAACTCGAGAGGGAGTTCTAAGCCTTCCCATTGGACTATGTCCCCATCACGAGTGAGAATAGCGTCTGGATCATAGAATTCACCGTGGCGATGGTGAAATCCACTGTGTACTACCAGAGCTCCATCGGGAACAAGGGAAGGATCATAATTGGCAAGATTGGTTCTATTCTCTTCATAAGGAACATATTCGGACCAGCAGTCATAGAAGATGTCTGTATCAGATATTTTACCATTAAAATATTTTAGTAATGAATCAATTTTGGGCTTTGAGTAAGCGAATAAGCACTTTTTCTAAAATGCCATTTTTACTTATCACAATTACAAGATAAAGATATTTCCGGTAAGTGTTCATATTTTGGTAAATTTAAAATTGATCAATGAAAAGAATTTTTTAACGCAAAATTAGAAGCAATGGCATCAATGGAAAACACACTTGAAAGAAAACTCCGCGAATACAAGGAGACTAAAGAACAGATTAAAGCATTGAAGGAGCGGAAATTACAAATTCTCGATGATTTGGAAGAAGCCAGAAAATCTGAACCTTTTTTCTCTCTTCAATACCGCTCAACAAAAGACCCTACCGTTTCCCCTCAGGAAGTAGGTATCTTCACAACCATCGAGAAGGCTATCCAATATGAGGAATCTCTAAATAAAGATCTTGAAACTTTCACGTATGAAATTGTGGAGTATCCTCTTCATTGCACTATCAGAGATTCAACTATGTTTTTCATAAATCGAACGCCTCGATAAATAACACATTACTGAATATAAATTTATATTCACCTCCTTCGCGATCAATCTCGAACTTGCGAAAAAAATTATGACTTTTAAAATATTACCTAATATTTTTTTGGAATCAACCTTTAATATTTTCATCAGATAAGGTCTCAAGAACTATCCGGCAACCTCCAAAACTAATCACTGAGAGAATTAATTCTCTCATTGGCACGTTATCAGCCAGTAAGCAGGCATTTTTGAGGCCAAATCTTTGCTTGACGAATGTCAATACTGGGGTTAAAGAGGAAACTTTGATAATTGTATTCCCTTGCCCGTATGGCAAGGGCGTCATCGGCAAGATAGTAAAAGACCAACAATCATTTTCTTCCCTTTTCCAGTCAGACATTTTAATTTTAAAACTATTGATTAATGATCACTTTTACTTTAATTATATGGATTATGATCTTCCTATCTAACTAGGAAGATCATAATCCATATAATTAAAGTAAAAGTGATCAAAACTGTAAATTATTATTGTTATGGGCGTGACTGAATTTGCAGCATTTATAATCTAAGAATTATTGACATCTCTGAGGAATTAAAAACATTTTATCCTCTTGTTTTCAGATAACTACTTTTAATATGAACAAATTCCCGCCTTTTAATACCTCCGTATAAGGATAGATGTCATGTAAAAAGATCAGATGAGTGCCAAATCTCGCAAAAGGAAAAGAGCTGATCAAGTTAAAGCTCTTCGGTGTAATACGTTGTTAGCCGTATTGGAAAATCCGAGTAACTCAGCCAATCTGGGAGCAGTTATAAGAAATATTGATGTGTTGGGTGCGTCGAAGTTATATGTGATAGGTCGAAAATTTGAAGGTAAGAAGCATGCTAGAGTTATTCATGGGACTTCTTGTGGTAGTAGCAAATATGTGTATATTCACTATTTTGATACAACTAAAGAATGCATGGATTATCTATCCAACCGAAATTACACATCGTTAGTTACCTCGCCGCATCGGAAAGAAAAAACCAACTATCCTTTGATGAGAACTAATTTTACTAAATTCAAGAAATTAGCGGTGTGGTTTGGGAATGAGGCCAGAGGAATATCGGATGAAGCTATCGAGTCTAGCTCAGGCTGTATACATCTCGATATGATGGGAATAGGCGAGAGCCTAAATTTATCAGTAGCGACAGGGATTATACTTCAACAAATAACGCATCAAAGAAGAGAGTTTAAATTAAAACGGTTAGCTCGAAAATCCAAACATATTACAGATATCGATTAGCCAAATATATAATATGTTTGGATTATCCTCCGAATAAGCACTCAGGCATACAGAGGATAAAGCTATGAAATATGTAAATAAAGTTAATCTGGCAGGAAACATCTTTATATAAAAATGGATCGCCCCCTGCTCAAGGGAAAAATACATGCTATGGCTGGCTTATCATACAAAATTATGATACCGTTTCTGATTGGATATATTCCCAGAGATTTGATTGCTCCCGTTTCAATTTATTTAATATGTTTGATCGGACATCTGATGGCCAGTGCTACTTTACATATTCATGTATGGGATTCTGATTGGTTGCCGCTAATCAGGAAGATCGATCACACCGTTATATTTTTGAAAATAGTATCTACTTATTGGTTGTATATCAATACAGTATTAATAAATCCCAATGATTACATGTTATTTTGTTTATTTGGAGGGGCATTCTTGGGAATATTATCACGAGTATTCTATACGGATGCCCCTCCCGCAATTATAGCAATACCATATATTATAGTAGGTTGGTCCGTTCTATTCGATTTGGATTGCCTGGTAAATCTCATTTACAATTGCCCCGAGTTGTTCATTCTTACGATCACAGGAGGATTAATGTATACCACAGGGGGCATAGTTTATTCATTACGGTATCCAAATCCATACCCCAAAATATTCGGTTATCACGAGATATTCCATACGTTTACTACCATGGCTAATTTCCTGGAGACATATGGCATATTTAGATATGCCATACCCTTTCACATGAAAAATATATAATAGAAAAAAAATATTAACTAATATTTTATATTTTATTTCATTTCAGATTTCACTATTACAACATAACGATCTGTATCGGTTATTTTATCATTAATCTCATAATACCAACGCCATGTTACTTCGACATCATCATCACGAGTCAATTCCCACCAATTATCACTTGGATTTATATGTTCATCTTTGATCTCTTGAGCGCCTATCTCGGCTTTCTCTCTAGAGCTATAGATACCTCTAAATGTCTCATTGCTACCAACAACGCCAAACACTGTCCAAATATCCATATTTTTATTTGGTTTAATAAAAATTTATCATAATTTTTGTTTTGGCTTTTTCTCCCATTTTTCGAATTCCTCAACGCTTAGATCGCCTTCTTTAGATAGAATGATAACAGTACCTCCGGTGATGCTATTATCGAAAGCTTTAGTAACCCTTTTATTCTTAATACCACTCCCGCCATCATAGTAGACAAGAAAATCATTAGTTTCCATTCTTGTCACCATCTTGGCACACAGGTGCCCCTTAATTTCTTTCTCACTAAGCTCACCTTTCTCCAGCACAATCGTTACGGATTTTAATTTACGCCCAGGGTTGATTAAGCAACCATTAATCTTTTCCATTTTCATACGTTTAGCATGAGCCGCTTTATTCATCTGTTTTTTCATCTGCAAAGCTTGCTTTCGGTTCACATCAGGATTATCTTGAAGGAATTGGTTAACTCTGGGGTCATCGGCCAATTTAGGGGCCATATCGGCCAATTGAGGATTATTAGCTACTTCTGTAGCTAATTTTTCCATTAGTTGATCATTATTTTGAAATTCCTCGAACTTCTTGTTCATTTCGCCTGAATTGAGTTTATTCAGAGCTTCATTGATATTTGGTTTATCATCCATGGCGAATTTAAACAGAGTTATATCTGGACACTTTTGCTTTATAAATATTGTTTTTATCTATAAATGGCGTCTTGTAGTTTGTGTGTTTCACATGATATTATAGAACCCCGTAATGTCCAACTAGATCAGGCCGAGGAAATTTATCTTCCTTATTATCGCGAAATAACTAATTATTTACCATCGCCTCAATCTGAGGCCAATTATACATACTATCATTTATTCTGTCTTCGGAAAAATATCACCCCTTTCATTTGCAGTATAGATAAAGCTTATGAAGTCGGATTTTCATCTCGCGAAACTGGCGATGCCATGGTAATGGTTATGGATATTTACAAAGGAGGCGAGAAGGTCATATTAACAGATGATATTTTGAATTTTATTAGTTCCAATATCAATAAATTTATCGATCTGTATCCCTATTGCTTAGTCTATGATATTTCTTTTGAAAGTTATCCAAAAGATTGGTTACGAGCAGTTCTGCCCGAGATAGAATGTGGGAGATACCAATCGGGATCTATTTTTTGTAATTTCGAAGGAGCCGCAGATTACAATAGTCGATGGGATAAATCTTATGAAAAGATTAATAACGTTCTCTGCGAATGGTTTAAAAATGGGATCATATCACTCGAAGGGGTAGCAAACAAACAAGATTTTATCAAAAAATGGAACTTGGTCCCTATCTCCAAAAGACTTTATACTCCGGACTGGGAATTTAAATTTACCCGAAACGGTGTGGATTTTTTACTCAATCAAATAAAAGGGGATAATAGGCTAATGTTATTTATCGGAAAAAATGATCTTATTAAGACGCGTGAGGGTTGGCTGATAAAAGAAGTTAATAATTATAAAGAGGTAGAATCGATTATTATTAGTTTATTGATTGGTTAATAATCATACAATTCACGATCTTTCGATATTATATCTCCGGTCGTTTCCAAAAATAATAGATAAAAAATTGTCTTATGTGCAAAATGCCCATCAGAATAATACGCATAAAACATTCTGTCTGTGACGGTAAACAATGTGGGACCGGTACACACAAAGGTGGTGGAAAATATCTATGTAAACATAATAATCTGGCTATTTTAAGGCCAGATTTAGCTAAAGAATGGCATTATGATAAAAATGATACATACCCAGAAGATTATACCTTTAAAAGCAACAAAAAAGTATGGTGGAAATGCAAGGACAATAATTGTGATTGTCATATTTGGATTGCCACTATTTCTAATCGATCAAATGGTACGGGATGTCCTTTTTGTAAATCCGGTAAGGCCTGTAAGCATAATAATTTAGCTAAAAATTATCCTAGTTTGTTGGAAGAATGGTTTTTCGAAAGAAATATAGAGAAGAATCCCTATGAGATAGCTGTACACAGTAATGAAAAAATGTGGTGGAGATGCAAGAACAGTAATTGTGGTTGTCATATTTGGAATGATACCGTTTACAACAGAACTTTGGGAAGGGGGTGTCCTTATTGTAACAAGGGAAGGCCTTGCCCTCATTACAATTTAAAAATTATTTTTCCTGAATTAGCTGATGAATGGTATCATCAAGAAAATGAGGGATTATCGCCTGAGGATATAAATCCTAGAAGTGGGAAAAAATATTGGTGGTATTGTCGTGATGAAAAGAATTGCGGCTGTCATATCTGGCGAGCTACTATTTATAACAGAACCATAGGAAGAGGATGTCCTTATTGTAAATCCGGTAAAACCTGTAAACATGATAACTTATCATTAAATAAAAAGTTAATATCAGAGTGGGACTGGGAAAATAACACCATATCTCCGTACGATGTGACAATTTATAGTCATCTTAGAGTTAATTGGATATGTTCTTTGGGACATAAATGGTCCGCTAGGATCCATGATAGGCATTACCGCGATCGTGGCTGTTCTAAATGTTCAGATAAAGGTTATTCTAAGGCCCAAATTGAATGGATGGAAGAAATAATGAAAGAAGAGAATATCCACATTCAACATGCCACAAATAAAGGTGAATATTACATAGAAGGAGTGGGTAGGGTAGATGGATATTGTGAAGAGACTAATACAGTTTACGAATATCATGGCAGTTTTTGGCACGGAAATCCTGACGTTTATAAGAGAGATGATATTAACCCGGTGTCCGGAAAAACATATGGAGAATTATACGATAAAACTCTGGAACGCGGGAGGAAAGTAAGATCATTGGGATATAATTTGATAGAAAAATGGGAGTAAATATATAAATTATATGTTAAAAGTATAAAGGTACTTATATGTTTTTTTTCTGTTTTTTCCAAAGAGCGGTATTATTTGAGATATTAGTAAAGCATAAATTTGTTTTAAGGATATTCTTATTCTTCCCCCGTTGGATCGTGTAAAGAGGTAGGACAAATAATCGACACTATACTCATTAATTGAATTATAATATATATTAACAAAGATGGGTAAAGATAAACGCAAATTTATTATCCAAAAAAGATTATGCGATTCCGGTGATTCGTCTTCGTCTTGTTCTTGTTCAGATTCTAGTTCAGTGAGTTGCTCGAGCTGTTCAAAGAAATGTTCGAGCGAGTCCACAAATACATTTACTTGCTCCGAGACATACGACACTAGTTCCTGTTCATCCTCATCTAGTTCCTGTTCTTCATCGTCACAACCTAAGATATTGATAGTCGAGGCCAAGAGTTCTAGCTCAGGATCATCTTGTTCCAGTTCTTCTTATTATGATTGTGGAGGATGTGGCAAATGCGGCAAATGTAAAAAGAAATATAGGCAACATAAAATTTATAATACGGGATATGGTGGTTGTGGGGGCTGTGGAAATTGCAATAACTGCAATAAGGGAGGGCATGGTTACGGCAATGCATACTACAATTTCTGCGCTCTTCCTAGACCCGTTAAGAACCTGTCAACTGAGAACGATAAAAGCTGTGGCGAAATAAAAATAACGGTTAGCATCAATTGTAACACCGTCACACTTCAATGGAATAAATTTAGTGGTCAAGTAGATGCCTCCGGGCAAGCTTATATTTACATTAATCAATCATTCCGGGGAGCTCCCAAGAATAACATATTTTTCCCTTATTTGGTCAATTTCAAGGGAGGCGATGGTTTGTCAGTGGTAGAAATATTACCTTGTAATAATACGAACACTATTAGATGGTATTTAACTGCCAGTAGGAAAGGCTCAAATATTTCGAATGGCGATGCATTTACTATTTTTGAAGGCGCAGTGACCTATATTATGGCTAATGACTGTTGTTAATTTCTATATTAACTAATATAGATTTTTTTTAATTATATTAATTGAATTACTGCGATATTTCAATAATCCGGCTATTGAATGATGTATTGTCAATATTAATGGAAAAAGTTTAAATATTGTTTGCTATTGAGTCTGTCGGACCAAAGAACCCATTAATGTTAGTAGTTCTGTTTCCTACAATTATATTAGTACCACTGCTAAGATTTGTAGTGATATCACCTCCCCAATATATTCCCAAGCGTTGTGTTTCATGTCGCTCCTCTACCGTTCGTTGAAATTTGAAAGTTCTCCACCCATTATGACCAACAATCAAATATCAGTTGATATTTGTATTTTAAATTTTATAAACCGGCCGATCCTGCGGTGTAATAATTCATAATTTAGCAGCTATTAGTATCGCTGCTGGAAGATTACAGTAATTAGACTTATAGTACAATCAATTTATGAATAACTCAGGGATAACTCATCCATCTTAACCAAAAAATGACAAATCCTATTACAGCGGCTATTATGAACACTATTAACAGTATCAGGAATACTATCATGATACTATGATCTTTCTTTTTCTTTTTCTTCCCTTCATCTTGTCCCGGGTAACTTAATGAATCTTCATATGGATAATATTCTTGATATGGGTAAGATACCGGAGCTGACTCCATTTTATCTAATCCTAATAAAATAAAGATTTTAGGTGACGTTTACAAAAGATGGGCAATACAGTAGCTGAAAATTATGTTAGTGAATCTTTCGATGTAATGACTCAATCCATAACAACTTCCACCAATCAATGTAATACAACGGTGCAAACAGGTCAATTCAACGTTATTAATGGGGGTAAGAGTCGAAATTGTACAGTAACAGCTAATTCAAATGTAAATAACACGATTGATATGAGTTGTTACGCTAGTACGGATGTACAAAATAGTGTACAGAACAATCTCCGACAGTCCGCTCAAGTAGTTGCCGATTCTACTAACCAACAATTCGAATTTTTTACTTTTTCTGAGGCGATCAATGTCACCAATGCATATATTAATGTTTCAACCATTATGGAAACCACTTTCTACAACTCATGCATTACGAATATTTCTGATAATCAGGTTAATGTAGTTAATTGCGATCAATCTATTAATATGACTGTTGATACTAATTTCAGCGAAACGACAGATTTAACCCAGAGTTGCATCTTCAACAATAGTAGTATAAATGATGCCAAAAATAATATTACACAGAGCATCGCGTCCAAAGCCTCGGCCGAAATCCAAAATTACGTCGCCGGAATTATTTCAGCGATGTTGGGAGTGTTGATAGTTGCGGGATTGATTTTATTCTTGTTGCTGTTAATTTTTAAAGCCTCAGGTAGCAAGAAAGAAAAGCAGCAGCCACCACAAATTGTGCAAACTGGAGGAGGAGGTGGAGGCGAAGATCTATTCGCTTTAGCCGCTTTGGCGGGGCCGCAACCTGGCGAATATGGAACTGCACCAGCGGGAGTTCCCACAGCGGTTCCCACAGCGGTTCCAGCGGGAGTTCCCACAGCGGTTCCAGCGGGAGTTCCCACAGCGGTTCCAGCGGGAGTTCCCACAGCGGTTCCAGCGGGAGTTCCCACAGCGGTTCCAGCGGGAGTTCCAAAAACGATAACATCAGTATCATCAGCTCCTAGAGCTTCATCTCGCATGGTCTCTCCTGAGCCTATATTTAAGGGATTCAAGCCTAGTGAAGAAACACTTTCACAAGGGAAGAAGCTTGCCAGTGAATTGGGGACTTCGGCATTGGAACACCCTTCTATTAGCAAATATGCGTCAACACCGGCGGGTAAGCAAGCAACCTCTTTTATATCAACGGCCGCTGAAGATTTGGGTGGTCAGGCGCTAACGTCTCTCTTTGGATAATTTAATATATAATTTATATATTACAGTTAATACCAAATTTCTGAATTTATGCATATATCTTTCTCTAGTCCGTCGTGGCTGGTGTAATCTATAACCGTCATCAAATTAGCCGGAATAAGAGAACTACCATGGGATTTCTTACCTGAAACGTATGGGTGATTATTTCTGATTTTATAATTGAAAACTCTTACGACAGACATTTGGATAAACGACCCGGCGTCCCAGGTAGATGTGGCTGCATTTTGAACCGTAATTGTACTATTTTCCACATCAACCGCCAAGACAAAACCTAACTCTTCTTCAAGTGCCCCATTCTTAACTTGAACCAAATATCCGACATCGATATTAGATATAACCGTCCCGCTTACTTCAATAATAGTATCGTTTACATCCACAGCCATGGTAACTGTTCCTATAGTCGTATCAGGCGCTGTAATAATATCGATGAAATCATTAATATTTTCTTCGTGAGGGTTAATTGTAATGGCGCTAGCTCGTACTGTAAATGGGGGAGCGTTAAAGCTGAGGCGTTGTTTGGTTCCAGCGGCAACTGCTGGAATATGTATCGCATAATTATAAGACATTTGATGTCCTCCAGTTCCTGATTTATCAACATCCACAAAGACACTGTCAATAGTGTGAGATTCCTGAGGAGTGATCGAGTTCGTATCAATGATGTGAGTATTATTATTGGGACAAACGGTAGGTGGATCTTCTGAAAATCCATGAGTCCATACTAATACAGCTTCGGTATTACACCAGAGAGAATATTTACGCAAAGTTATAGGGTCATTCATTTTTATTGATATATAATTATTTTAATGTGGCGAAATACAAATATACATAACTTTTGGTTGTAGTGGGACCGAATCGGAATAGCAGAAGTGACTGGTTAGTGGGAAGATTTGATATGGACGTAGTATTATACATTGTTGGTGTTTTGGTTAAATTGAGTGTAATGGAACAGTAGGTAATTCGACCTGTATAATCAGTAATATCAAAAGTTGCTTCTGTGTTATTGGTTTTTGCGCTTGCTATAAAAGAGAATTTAATGGGGATATGAATATCTGTGCCTTCATAAATAAATCTAACAGCGATATCGTGGGCGACTCGACTTCGAATATATTCAGTAGAATCATTTTTCCGAAAAACCATAGAGAAGATACAACTATTGGCCAGAGAGGGAGTAGGCTCTGGGCCCGTAGGACCAATTAAACCTGTAACTCCGGTAGGTCCAGTTACATTCATAATAGCCTTAGTTCCCATAATATTATTTCGATATGTGAGACATTGAGTATCTGTATCGAAAAATACATCCACATAGCCACCTGTGGGTCCACTAGTTTCCGATGAGGACTTATTCTTTATCAGTAAATCCGTCTCGACAATCAAAACTTCTTCTCCTGCTATCGATTCGGCCATTTTTACTATGCATATAATTTATATGCATATTGCCTCAAAATAAAATGTAGATTGTATGTCATTATGTTTGGAAAATGATTTAATAAAGCGTGAAACTATACAATCTTATTTGTGAGCTCCCGATTGAAGGGCCATATCTTAATAATACTATCTCTTTACCAAATGGTAACCCCGAAATACTCGCCATGGAGAAAATTGTGGGAGTGGTGGTAACCGCGAGACCCGTGACGAGAGTACCATAAATAACCGTAGCATCGGCATTGGTAAAAGTTATCGTGGCAGTTCTTATACTTGAATTTGTAGCCAAAATAAGATCTATGGTGGTTGGTGTTGCCATCGATGTTCCGGGGAAAATGAACCTGGCTGCTATTGTATTAGCAGAATTGGTGTCGATATACTCATTGTTATTATTCTGCCTTAACACAGCCGAGAAAACAGGAGCTCCTGAACCTCCCGCTGAAGGACCTGTAAATCCCGTATATCCGGTCGGACCTGTATCTCCAATTGTCCCTGTAAATCCGGTAGAACCTGAATCTCCAGCTGGTCCCGTAAAGCCTGTATCCCCAGTTGGGCCAGTATTAGGGCATAATGACCTTAATCCGATTACATCGTTTCGATAGCTTAAACAATCAGTCTCAGTATCATAAAAAACTTGGACAAAACCTCCCGTAGGACCTGATGCTAAAGACCCCGGCTGATTGATTATTCTGATATTATCGAACACTTCGAACGTTTGATCAGCAGCGACCGACACCGACATTTTTAAATATTATTTTATTTATGTTAGTTTAGTAACTGTGGCCCTAAATCCTCCGGGTATAGTTGTCCAAGTTAAATTACCGGATAATCTGGTTGCAGTAATTTGGATGTCAGCAGGTACCGATGTGTTATCATAAATAAATTGCATTGGACTGGTTCCTTGTCCGGCAGTAACATTGCGATGGTAACTATATGTTTCGGCGAACGCTAAAGGTACACCGCTACCATCTCTCAATCTTGTTCTTATAACTGATCTCTGGTTCCCGGCCGTAATAGCATAACTAGAATCTATTTCAATCTTATATTCACCCACCGTATCTAATGATATACGATTTCCGTTGAGAGATGCCACGCTACCGTTACTTAATGCCAAAGTACTCCAAGTTAACTCCGTTTCAGTTCCAGTAGCAATTGAAGGGGTTGATATTCCTGTGAAAAAGCCATATTGAGCGTCAGCAGCAGCACCGGTGAACCCAGTGGGACCAGTAGCACCTGTATTAGCCGCTGTACCAGTGGGACCAGTTAAGCCCGTGTTACCAGTTGGACCGGTGGGGCCCGTATTCAATACAATATCTTGAAAATTACCCAAGGGCACCGTGAAACTAAAAGGATTATCTACAGGTACTCCTGAAGCACCCCCATCATCTTGTTCGGATATATTAATATCAAAATCCGCTGTGGTCCTATTGCAATACACTATTAGGTAATCATCATTTCCTGGTTCACATTCAGTTGAAGCCACTACAGGATATAATGCATCTCCTTGAACTGTATCGAAAGTAACAGTATAGTCACCTACTCCGTTTCTAACCACGGTAAATCCCCCAGAACTCGATTGAATAACGCCTGCCCCGTCAATAGAACCCCATAATGATACATTACCTAAAGGTCCTGTGGGACCCGTATCTCCAGTGGGTCCGGTCGTTCCCGTTTCAGATAAAATGTGCAATCCGACCACATCATTTCGATAAACTAAGTGGTCAAGTTCAGTATCGTAAAATATCTGGACAAAGCCTCCTGTGGGACCTGATGCTAAGGAGCCAGGCTGGTTTATTATACTTATATGATCAAATACCTCGAAAGTCTCATCAGCCGCCACTGACCCTGACATTTTTAAACGTACAATATTATCTAATATTGTATTCTGGTGAAATGTTGATTAAGTTAATCTGGTGATAACGGCTCGATAGCCATCGGAAACAGTAGTCCATGTGGCATTTCCATTTATACGTGTTCCGGTCACTTGGATATCTGAATTTGCAGTTGTATTGTCATAAACAAATTGCATGGAAGAGGAACCTTCACCTTCAGATACATTACGATGGTAACTATAAGTTGTGGTGAATGCGATAGGAGTACCGCCTGAATCACGAAGCCTAGTTCTAATCACCGATCTTTGATTGCCGCCCGACGGTCTTTCATAAGCCGCATCAATTTCGATTTTATATAAACCTACATCGGTAAGGTTTATTCTACCCCCTCCAGATAATGTCACTATGCTACCGTTACTTTCAGCTAAGGTACTCCAAGTTAGTTCGGTTTCGGTTGCAGTCGATATGGTCGGAGCAGATATTCCGGTGAAAAATCCAAATTCCGAATCAGCGGAGGCTCCGGTAAAGCCCGTTGCTCCAGTAGGCCCTGTTGTTCCAGTTGGACCCGTAAATCCCGTTGGACCAGTAACTCCAGTTGGGCCTGTAAATCCTGTAAATCCAGTTGGGCCTGTAACTCCTGTGGGACCGGTAATTCCTGTAAATCCAGTTGGGCCTGTAACTCCTGTGGAGCCGGTAAATCCCGTTGGGCCTGTAAATCCCGTTGGACCTGTAAATCCCGTTGGGCCTGTAAATCCCGTTGGGCCTGTAAATCCCGTTGAGCCTGTAAATCCCGTTGAGCCTGTAAATCCTGTGGGTCCGGTAAATCCTGTGGGTCCGGTAAATCCTGTGGGTCCGGTAAATCCTGTGGGACCTGTAAATCCTGTGGGACCTGTAAATCCTGTGGGACCTGTAAATCCCGTTGGGCCGGTAACTCCTGTTGGGCCCGTAACTCCTGTTGGACCAGTAACTCCTGTGGGACCTGTAAATCCTGTTGGGCCCGTAACTCCTGTTGGACCAGTAACTCCTGTTGGACCTGTAACTCCTGTTGGACCTGTAAATCCTGTTGGACCTGTAACTCCTGTTGGGCCCGTAACTCCTGTTGGACCTGTAACTCCTGTTGGACCTGTAACTCCTGTTGGACCTGTAACTCCTGTGGGTCCTGTAACTCCTGTGGGCCCTGTAACTCCAGTGGGCCCAGTAACTCCTGTGGGCCCTGTGAAGCCAGTTGGACCGGTTACTCCTGTTGGACCGG
>WLWG01000039.1_pt1 | contig 133676 bp, 140 predicted proteins | sample 6712871 | NCBI WGS metagenome assembly WLWG01 (sample SAMN12718693, study PRJNA515312) | sponge metagenome | isolation source: marine sponge | host: Mycale hentscheli | place: New Zealand: South Island, Marlborough, Capsize Point | collected 2003-05-01 | reverse complement strand
CCTGTTTTGTTTAGACAGACTGTGACCCCTAATTTTTTAGAAATTTTTGGGCTGCCTTCTAGCCAGGTAACACATAGTGTTCAGACGAATTCGGAAGTTTTAAAACTTTCGGTTTAATAGGAGGCGTCTCAAAATCCCGGCTAATCTTCTAGTTTTGGCCGATATCATCCGATGACATTATGTTTTGTTTTTTCAAAAAGACAATTCTTTTATGTTGTTTATAACTTATAAACAAACGGCAACTTCATGGAAACTATAACCTAAATAATTTAATATTTTCTCGGGAAAACGAAATTCATTCACAATTTAGAACATTTTAAACATAATACATCATCTCCTGAATCTTCACAGATGGTGGGAAATGATTCTTTTGAAAGATCATCAGCGAGATCAATCTTACATTTATCGCATTTTATTTTAAATTTGACACGTTGAATGCAATCTCGGCAAATGCAATCTACCGATTGACACCAACATATGGCTAAGCATTTGCAATGCCCAATTTTTCTATTACAAATTTCACAGGCCATATGAATATATTCATCTTCTAAATTGCCACATCTATGGCACACATTCTCACACCAACACACTTCACAAATTAAGAGATTATTCACTAAATGCGCATCATCGTCTGGAAATATCTCATGTTTACAGCCATAGCAGATCGATGACGTAATGATAAGCTTTTGATTCTTTATGGTATCAGAACATAAAGAATTCATTTGTGAGAAAATTCCTTAACAGAACCATCAATTTCTGTTTATAACTTATAAACAAACGGCAACTTCATGGAAACTATAACCTAAATAATTTAATATTTTCTCGGGAAAGCAAGACTTAAATTTATGAGGGATAATGGTCTTGGTTAATATATAGGAAATAAATATACATGATCTACATAATTCAGTAATATTCATATTAGGCATATTATAACATATCGCCAGGATTTCTATTGATATACTTCTTTGAGGCTCATTAATTTTGTATTTATCTATTAGCATAACATCTTTGGCTGAGATAGGAGTTTTTCTGTGTCTCTTGATAATTTTAGGATTATCATTTATGGTGACACCCGTAAAAAATGGATGTTGTAATATCTCTCGAGCAGTTAGGCGATTATCAGGATTATATCTCATTAACGAAAATATTAGATCATTAAGCTGCCTATATTCTGGTTTATAGAATTTGTCGTGATATTCGACGCGTGTAAAGGGAATAGATGATAGAACCAATTTTTTACCGTCTAAAGTAGTGTTTATTCTAATTTTCTCCGTGGTGTTTATCCAATCTAACATCGATAACCACATCATATCGACCGAAGAATAATTCATATGTGAATTCTGCTTGGGAAAAATATTTTTCCCATATGCCAATTCATAAATGGTGCATCCTAATGCCCATATATCGACAGGGTATTCCCATTTATCCTTATTATAACATTCAGGGGGTCGATGAGATTGAGTTCCGATACCGTGAGTATAATGTTTTTTCAACATAATGGCTGATAAACTAAAATCAGTTAGCTTTACCGTATTGATGTCATAATACAGTATATTACTTCCTTTAACATCTCCATGGACTATTCTACGTTCGTGTAAGAAAGATATGGCTTTGGTAATACCATAAATGTATTCCCGAACTTTTCCCAATGGTAATGGATTTCCTCTGGTTAATATAGCCAAATCATTTTTAGCAAGTTTTTGTACTATGTAAAGTGAATCATTTTCAATAAATATAGATTCTGAGGAGGCAATATTGGGATGTCTATAGGTAGCCATAATTGAAGCTTCTATTATATGCCTGTACTTTCCCTTCATAGGAATACATTTTATTGCTTTTTTCTTACCGCTTCGGTCCGTACATTCATATACTGAACCATAGGTTCCTTTTCCTAGTTGATCACCCAAAGTGAATTCGTTTAAACTGGACATTTTATTATTAGTCGATCAAAATAAAATTTTACAAATAAAATAAAATATGGATAGTTGGCTAATTGCTTTGATTGTGATTGCAATATTAATAATAATTGCTTTGATTCTTCTAGCTATATTCGCAGCACCTTCCTATGATCAAGTAGAGCACAACAAAACTCCAACTATAGATTTAGATAAGTTTAGAAGTCAGAAACAACACACGGCTAATTTGACTATTGCTTTTATTAATTTATCTAATCAAACGTCTAACTTTCTTCAACAAGCTAAATATGGTTACAAAGGAATAGGCGAAACTTACAATGATATGGACAACCTAGCTAAATATATTGGACACTGTTTACATGCAATTAGCGATAAACACGGTCCAGATATGGCACTTCTTTTATGCGAAAAGAATGAACTTTATAAAGAATTAACTGAAGATGTTTTAGTCAATAAAAGAGTCATTAAGGGGAACGACCGTCTATTGAAACATCTAAATGAGAAAAATGCAAAATTGGCAGATATCCTACATGATGTTTGTGGTAAAAATGACAGAAAACAATATATAACCATGTTGCATAAATATGATGTATTGATAGTCAGTCAGATGGGGGCTTTAGCTAAAAGCGATCATAAAAGATATCTGATATCTCACCGTGATTCCCAAAAATTATGTCTTACCACTGCACTAGTATTATCCAGTTGTTCAGGCTAAAATTGATATATAAATTATATATCAATTTTCAGAAATGAATGAACAAATCTTGAACATTTTCCGAGAAGCATACAAAGAGGAAGATATCCCGGTATTCAATCGAGGGATAATATTTTATCTGGCTAATGCAATTAAATTGAGACTTGATCAATATATGAAGAGATTGGACATTTCTAGACAGATGAATGAAGACCAATTAATTGAATTAATAGGACATATTTCCTTGGAATTTGTTTCAAATAATAGGGAATTTATATCATATGTCATTCCGAAAGGTACGTCAAATAATATTTTAAAAGATATATTTTTTTCACTACATATCAATATGATAGCCGAATTTGTTATTACATCATGGGAATATAGCCCAGAGATCAAAGGGGATGTCTATGCTGAACACCTGGAAAAGATAGTAGTTTATTCTAATTCTTTTAGAGCAGGCATGTGTTTTCACGTTAATTTCCGACTTTATCGGAAATTAACGGTCTATAATATTGAAGATAAACATTTAATATGTTCATATAGTGGCTCAAAAACTCATATGTTTGTTTTTATTGGCTCTGTAGAAGGAGCTAATACTTTATATCAACTTAAGACCAAAACTGGATATATTTTAGATTTATGGTATTGTTTGGTTTATCCGACAAGTGATCTATTTAAGGATGCCGAACATATGGAATCGTACGCTCAATATAGCTTATTTATATGTGATCGATATGAACAAATTCTTGCCAGCGATCTTAGATTTAAAAATTTGAATAACATAATTGCATTCGCTGATACTATGGCAAATGCTCATGTCGGATTAATATCAGCTGCCAATCCTAGAAGCGAGTATATATACAACCCCATTATTTTAGATAAAATAAGCCAATATGGTGGTCATTTTGACATTAAAGATCCTTTAGATCATCGAAGGACCTTTAACTATATTAAAACATTGTCGCCAAAGTAATTTCTACTTCTAAAGCCTTGTAAAAAATTACTGATTCTCCTTCTCCTTGTATCTTTCTACTTTTCAAATGATCGAATATAATAAACCCCAACGTATTTCCAAAATCTTTAACATTCCTGGCGTTTGTAACTACATCTTTTTCATCACCCTCTAGTAGGTTCATAATTTCCCAATGATCCTCTAACATATCATATACTTCATATTGATTCTTTTTAGTAGGAAAATAAGACTGTCCGTAATCAAATAAGATAGGCATATATTTACTAATGATAAGATGTTCCTCACCATTTATATTATAAGATCTTTTGGAAGAATTTTCAGCAAACCCTATATTTCCAGTGTTTAAATCGTTATGGATAATACCATTTACATTTAGCACATAAATTGCAATAAATAATTCAAACATAATATCAACAAAATCATCCTCGTTTAACTCTTGTTGTGGTAATCCATCATAATCTATATAAGTAATTATTTCGGAAACTGTCACTAGATATAACCCCTTATAATCTTTCAGTATATCTAATTCGCTATCGAATATTTTATTAGGATCCTCATATTTTTTCTTTAAGTCCTTTATCTTCCTCTTAATGGAATTGTCGAAATATGCGAAATATTTCACAGTGTCCAAACTATGGGTATATTGGGTAAAAGATTCGGTCATACAACAGATCTCTAATTCGACATCCTTTTCTCCTTTTGACTCTGAAATTTTCAGAGCATATATTTTATCATTAAGTAAAACTTTAAAAGCTATACTCTCTTGCCCTCTCCCCAACATTCCGATAATTTGGAGACTTTCAAAATCCCTCAAGGATCTGATGTTACGACCTCCACGTGGGAGAGAATAACATTTAGAAAAGATACTTTGCTCAGGGTCCATTTTTACAGTAAACTTAATACTATACTATCAAATCATTATCACCAAAGTAATTTCTGTATATAAATTTATATACAAATCGGTTATTTTCTTCACTAGGGAGTGGATGTGGAACACTTACTAACGGACAGTTCTTTAAAAGTGTCTTTAATCATACCATACATTAGGCAATCCGCGAAAAAAACATACGGTATCATCTGATCACCTGGATTATTATCTCTGACATGTTCTAATTCTACCTGAACACCGCAATTTTTTATATTATTGGCTGTAATTTTATCATCATTTTTAACCAAAAATGATAAAATAATGTTATTACCTATTTCATCCTCGATGGTTCTATTGGTAAAATCTTTCTTTTCATTGTGATTTCTAACAGTGAAATCGTCAAAAGATTCTATCGCGGTTTTCTCTGGAACAAATATTCCTACATGTAATAACGGATAACCATAAAATCGAGATTTCTCATTCATGCTTGTTTTAATTGAAAAAATGACGTATTTAGTGTAATTTTTCATTTTTTCATAAAACTCATTTATGAAACATACGGCTTTTTGCCATTTAATCTTTTTATCTATATTCGGGTCTTCAGTTTCGTTCCTAATCGGGTCAAGTGATAAAAATGACAATTTAGATCCACATGATGAGCACGACATATCAATTCTATCGATCGTGAAATCTCTGTTTTCACCACGAGGTAATTTCTTCTGAGAATTGAGTGAAAACTTATGTTCAGCCATATTACTTGATACCGTATACGGGAAATGCGAAAAATATCTGTTTTAATGATTTTATATACCAATTTATTTGTATATAAGTTTATTTGTATATAAGTTTATATACGAAAATAATCTACAGAATATCTTGTAATATCCGCTGCGACATTCTTTATCTTCTCCATTGCTGAAATGTCCTTAACATAAACAGGACATTTTAATAGAGGATTATTTATATTTATCGAAAACATGATCGAAATAATCTTTTTCCAGTGACCACATATTGTCCATATCATAATGTGATATGAGATTTAGTATATCGGAGTTAAAACCTGTAATCTCTATTCTCTTTTCGGATATATTAACTATTTTAATATTTGCACCTTTCTTAAGCTTAATAATTTTCCAATGAATTATATGTTTATCTGGATATAACACATCAAATCTTTCCGACGGATGTTCAAATAAATTATCATAAGATGTATCCGATAAAATATATATGTATTTATTGGGAAAAGTTAAGTGAACTTTACAATATATTTCTTCGGAACGAACAACATTCGACGGATTCATCTCACCCTCGAAGTTATAACAATTACCTCCAAGGGTACTGGCTATTTTTAAAGCTATGGGCAAAGCATGAACATACATTGATCCTGAAGTGTCCATGATCAATGTATTCTTAGCATTGATTGGAATTTCCAACTCCTTAGAGTAATTTATTTTATTATGATGAGAGATATAGGTTGTATAATTTATATAATCATTTCTTTTAAAACACCTACGATACATGTATAAAGAAGAGGCGTTAATACTATCATAATTTATATTATCCCATTGTTTAAGAGAAAGTGTGGTCTCAATCATATTTAACGTCTTCCTTAATGGTATCAAATAATGCTTTCTGTAATCGACTTTTCTAATCTTCATTTCGCGACATATTTTATTGACAAAGTTATGTAGTTTATCATGAGAGCTTTTCTCATTGGGGGCCCACTTAGCCACTGTTGAAATATCCTTCTTGAGTATGAGAGATTCTTTATCTCTTTTAAGCTGATCAGCAAAAACATTTATAATATCATTCTCTGCAGGTGTTCCTAATAGGTATAATAAATCTGACCAACAACCATATTTTATAGTAATATTTATAATGCTAGACAAGTCATTGAAAGCATTATGAGCAATCCATTTAATGCCATTCCGATATGGTAGTTTACGACCGTTAAATTTTTTATCCCTTATAAATATCAATATGCGTTTTACTATTAACTTATTCTGATGCCAATGATCGTCTAAAAATTCGCCAATATCTTTCTCGTCATAATATATTAATCGAGCATCATTCCATAAAGAATCCATTTTATGATAAATGGATCCCAGATATACGATAGCCTATAATATTACTATAAAAGATGTTGTCGAGGATCACGTAGACGTTATATTCCTTAGGAACAAGTTTCAATATAATCTTTTGACCAGCAAATATCCTGACAAGATTATAGAATATGTTCCCGATACTAGGTTTCTTTTATGGAGTCGAGACATATCTAAAAATGATGCTACCGATACTGTTCTATTGATAATGATAAAAAATGATAATATTTCTAAAAAGCTCAAAAAACTTATCGAAACTATATCTCCTCAATACAATGTAAAATATGGCGATACAGACAGATTTGAAGATGAAGATTATATTAAATCAAATATTGGGAATTCAGACTTAGTAATCTGCCAAAATTACTTAACTCATTTAGCATGTATTATTTACGAAAAGCCATTTATATCTGTCTCGGCCAATGCCGATACCGAAGATTTGCTAAAGGATATACATATTGATAAATTAAGATATGTTAAATGTAAGAAGATAACATATTTACTAAATAATTGGATAGAATATAGAAAACTTATAAGAGAGTATAACAAAAGAAATATAGAGTACATAAAACTTAAATTTGATAAATACAATATATCATATGGACAATAATAGTAGTTTGTATGAATCAGATTTCTCGGATGAAGTAGATTACAGCGGCAGCTCTTCCGAGACCGAGGCGGGGAAGATGAAGCGTCTATATGATAGTAATACATCTTTTTCCGGTAGGAGAAGGAGGAAGAAGAAAAAAATCTTAGTTTCGACATCTGAAGAAATACCTATAGAAGATGAATCAGTGATATTATTGGACGGAAATAAAAATAGCAGAATAACATTGCCCGTCCTAGCTGATCAAGAGCCTAAAAAAACTAGTAAGGGAAATGTATTCACTGGGGATTCTATCACTATCATTTCCAAGAAGGATTCTTTTGAGCATATCATCAATGCATTCAAGGGAAATTATATCAATGGAAATTCGGCTGTTTATAGATTGAAAGGTGGATGTACAGTAGTATTTCATCCGGTGGGAAATTCATGGTACGCAGACAGATAAAAACATATTAATTAATATGTTTTTATAATATATGAAGCTCCTAATATTTTTTAAAAAATAACGATTTAAATATCAATTTTAACTTCGTTGTCTGGTTTCTGTGATAGCCATTAAGATCATAAAATATTCACACAGTTTTTCATTAGCAATAAGAGGAGATCCATAAACGTCAAAATGATCAAAGTTATCCCATAATTTATTTAGGTAGTATTTATATTTACTAGAATACTCATCTTCTATATCTCCTTCTATATCTCCTTTTATTTCTTCTCTTTCTTGCCCTGCTAGATCTTCCAAGGAAGCATAATATTTATTGAATCTATTATGCTTCCTCGCATTTTCCCTTTTCCTTTTCTTATCTTGATAATCTAGATGACGCTGATATCGCGGATGTAAATGATTATTCTTACCTTTATCAGGGGGATCTATGAAACTTCGATTACCGTAAATTCTCAATCGTTTCCGTTGAGGGAAATTATCTCCAGTTATCTCATAGGGATCCTCTTTCTTCAAAATATTCTTATTATCAAATTTGGTATTTTTATCATGAATACCGACTCGGATTTTGACAGCATTTCTATTGTGACGAGACTGTTTCCGAGCGACCCGATGTTTGCCGAATCTGAATCCTGCCATGGAAATTTATCGAAAATTGATATTATTTAATATCAATTTTAACCGGAATTCTCGGGTCACTCAGCAGGTTCCTGATTCTCGATGTTTCTTAGATCATCTATCCTTATCGAGGGTACCATATTTCCAGAAATAGCCCCTGGCATTTGTTTAGGCCCCTGGCCAAAACCTTCACGCATGGCTCCCTGGTCTGACTCATTCTCTGAATATATCTCTAATTCTATATCATCCATTTCTTCATATATGTCTTCTAATTTTCCCGCTATCTCATCTGGGTTTAATTTGGACCATTTAAGCTTTTGAGCCGTACGGCCCAATTTTCTAATCCTAGATGCAGATGATTTATATGTATAACCTTTCTTATGAGGCTTGAATTTAGTTTGTACCATTCCTATCGTAGAAATACCTAATGCCAGACATGCATTGGTAATCTGATAAGCATTAGTATTGTCACTAACCAGTTCTATTATGGCAATTGCAATGCCAATTACTGTTACCAACATCCATAATATCCATGAAACTTGAAGCAATATAAAAGATTTGCGTTCGTATCGGGAGGCTAATTCGCTAGCTGTAATATTCAGGCTATCTATATTAATAGTATTTTGCTGTTTTAATGTGGACATTCCCTTTTAGATAATAAACGTTTTCTGATTTCTTCATCACAGTAATCCGATATACCATATTTTTTCCTGTTATTTTCGCGTTCGATCCATTCATTTTCGTTAGAATACGGTTCCGGAATAGAACTAAACCATTGCTCTAGTTTAATTAGCTCATTGATATCATCAGAATAATAGGATTGGTTATTTTCATAAATATCTAAACATTGTAAAAAGAGAACCATTCCCGGTTTTATACCTGCATTAACTAGGGGCATGGGGGCGCTCTTTTTGCTAGAATTAATGCATTTTATATTCTCAGCTATAACTTTGCCATCTTGAGTCTCTTTAGATATATTCTTTCCTATATAAAAATATACGTCTCCTTCCGGACCACTTTGTTTGGGCTGGGGTCGAGGCTGAGGGTTAGTTTTCACACGGATAATTCGTATTTTTCGCGAAGACATCATATATGTTTTCAGATTTATTTTTAATTATAATATTCGGAATGGACGATGAGGAAGAGGGGGGATTTAATATGTTAAATTGGATTGTCACAGTTTTTCTGGCGACAATGTGGTTTGGATTTTTGAAATACGATATGGAATAAAATATTTTATTTTTAACTCTATCTTAATATATTTGAAATCAGTTTTAATTTACAAAAAATATAATAAAGAATATCAGAGATGAGCTCCTTGACATATAAGAAAGATACAATTATTCTTATTGATAGCCAAAAATATACTATTGATATTCTGTTGGAAGTTGATGATGGTTGTTTTGAGCGATTATATGAACGATTTCAACAAAAGAACCTATCCAACATCACAATATATGGTAATTATACATATATGCATATATTCGAAATGGTTCGATTAGAAAGGAGAATAAACAAATTAGATCAAAGATTAACAACACATGTTGGTGAAAAGTAAATGTGTTTATTATTTAATAAACATAATTAATCTACCTTTGAATAATTATGGTGTTTTCTACATACAGGTATGTATTTCTCAGAGCCACCTATATCTTCGATGGGGCCATCATCAACTAACTTTTTGGTGAAAGCCGCCGGGACAGTATTATGGGGAGTAATCACTTTGCCGTTAGAAGTCAGTTCTTCCAAGCATATGTTACATATAGCCGATAGTTTAGTGAATTTATCGGCTATATGTAGTAATTCACTTATCTGACCAAACTTAGTCATTTGAAATGTTCCATCTAATCCAGCACATACGATATTCTTTCCTTGAAGTAACCACTTTTTAACCACCAGTGACAAATCATCGAAGAAACATGCTTCATCGATACCGATAATGCTATATTGATCAACGTTTACATTGGCTAATATTTCCGCACGGACAACCTTAATTTTATCACTTAATCCCCTGTAGCCGGATGAGTGCAATGAGACTATATTAATCTTATCGCGTGTATCTAAGTGATAATTGATAATAATCGCCGGTAATCCTGATATATCGCAAAAATGCGTAACCTCACTGATCATATTTGTGGTTTTACCACTGAACATAGGACCCGTCCACACAGATAAAGACATACCAAAATATTGCAATATCGTAATCGTTTAATAATAAAATATATATTTTATTAAATCATTTCTAAAGCTATTATGGCTTACGACCCAGCATTCGTTTTAAAGAGAATATCTCATGATGAGGTACTTGCTGAATATTTGAGAGGCTCGTACATGTCTGCCGAATTCGGCAAGACAATCAAACTTTCTTCTCAATCATCCATCGTATGTGAAGAGTTTTCATCGGATCCTAATTCCGGTATCTTTACTTTTGGGCTATCCAAATATTCCAGTCCCGTTTATGTCAGTTCAAATCAGAATGCTTTTGATTTCTATAGGTTAGATGGTAGTCGTCCAAAAGAATTAGATTGTGATTGGTGCCATGAGAAATTCGACCATGAATCGACAGGTATGGTTGTAGCTTATATGCAAACTCATTTCACCGATCCCGAAACAAGGAAAAGTCACTTATATGAAGTATTCTGGATCTACGGAAATCATTGCACCCCGGAGTGCGCCTTGGGAGAATTGATCTATACTCGGAGATTAGGTAGTACTAATACTAGTATAGACTGCGAAAGTGCTATTAATTATACCAAAGAATTATTCACTAAAAATACGGGTAAGAGTGTTGATCAATTAATACCCACGCCCTATTTTAGGTTGCTTAAGAGCCGCGGTGGAACTTTAGACAGGCTTGAAGGACATAAATATATCATAACGGGCAACATTATTCTGGCTCCTGCTAAAATTGCGTTCGAGAAAATAGCTTAGGTCGATAGTTATTAATAATAAATGGACCTCATCTACTTTTTAGTTGTTCTTTCTATTACTATTTATTTAATGAAATATGGTTTACCGAGAGAGATAAATAATTACTTACTACGATATAGGTATTATTATTGGTTTCATGCGTTAGCGTCTGCGATGAATACTCGGATTCAGAATAAAATAATCGACTATATTTGTAATAATTGGGTCAAAGATATTGCTAAAGTAATCAGACATCCGGGTTATTTAGACATATCATACGTTGAAGAGGGTCAAACCAAGAGAGTCTTCGTACCGTTAAAACCCGAGCAATGTTTCCCAGCTATGCAATGTGAAGTTAATATTATATATGATGAAGCTCACGGGCAACAGTTAAAACAAGACAATGATATTCCCATAATGATAACGGCCAAAGACTTAAATGCTAAACATATTCAAGTATCCAACAATTTTAATCAGGAAGAAAGGATTTACAAGGGCGAAGAGAAAGTTGAATATTTTTGTTAACATAAAAATGATAGTATATTAAATAATATACTGTTTCAAATTAATACAAGCAAGATGCCCACGTATACGCGTTGCGGTAATGACTTACGGACCAATATTTTTCGCTATATTAGGAGCTGCCGCGGTGGGCGCATTTCAAGAAGAGATAAGAAAATTAGTAGTATGGATTGGAGAATTTGTTATATAACAAATTCTATAGTTACGTCAAAATTAATATCGGAACCAGTCCTAAACTTTTACACGCTTTTCGTAATGAAATCAAAGCTTTCTCGGATAGGAATAGTTCCATTACCAGCGATGGATTAACCAATCCTAATTATAAGATTGAAAATGGCCAATCTTATACGGAATTCGGAGAATATGATATTACTATATGTGTTACTGACAATGATATCATAATAGGAGGATTTTGATGCGATCTACAATCAATTGAAAGATACGTAAATCATATTTTTCATAAGCACGTTCACCCGGATAAAGTCATAGTCTTCTTTTTTCCAGCAAGGAAGATGTTTAGAGAAACACTACATTTCGAAGGCCCCGAAATATGAACGCTATAAATATAACTGGGGATATGAAGAATGTGATTAAACATGTCGAACGATTCATATATGATGAATATATATATATATATATATATATATATATATATGAACGACAAGGGAAAGCTTATCGAAATGGGATTATGCTAAAAGGCTCCTCTGGAACGGGAAAGACAACTTTAATTGAAGTTATAGCTACTATTCACAAAATAAGCGTTTATTTGGTCAATTTAAATTGTAAAGATATGACTGATGAAGTTTTGATTGATCTAATAGCTAAGATTCCACCCAGGTCAATAATAATTTTCGAAGAATTGGAAAAACAATTAAAAAGTGGTCTTATCAAATATCAATAACCAAATATTATATTCCGGAATTCTATCGGCCTGTCGATAGCCCCCAAAGGTTAAGCCATGGAAGTATAGTTGTAATGACTGTAAACGATATTGATATATTAGAAGAATCGTTCAAAAAGCGACTGTTAAGGCCTGAGCGGATTGATTTAACCTTTAATCTTAGTGAGCCATTTGAATAAATTATTTATTAATTAATAAATAATCCAGCCAACGTTTATATTGGGAAGTATTGAGATTATTATCTTTTATGTGATAAATAACGCTAAATTCAACCAAAAGGCATTATCGGGCTTGTAAAAATGGACTCTAACGATAGGGAAGAAATCATTATTAAAATAAATCTACTCAAAATACACGCTGATAACGATCTGAATTTACCTGATAACTTAGATGACATGACAACCGCCGAATTAAAGAGTAAATATGCTCGTTGTCTAGCCAAGATTATGATAAAAAATAAACGTTCCAAAGTCGAAGATAATATTCAGCTCATGGGACAACCAATGACTGGACTGGATGATATTTTTTTAGAAATTGATAAAAGAATTTATATTTTTAGTCTAGACGAAATAAAAGCTAGAAAAATACCCATCGAGAAATTAATAACATCCGAAAAATTGTATAATGTATTAGGCCTTCAACCTTATAACAACAATAAGAGTATGATAAATTTATATCCCAAAGATGTTCTTAATATAATTCACGTTGCGTATAAATATTTACTGGAAGAAATGCACAAAGATAAAATTTCCACATTAGAGGATCTTTACAAATCTGATATGTATATAAAATATCATCGCGATAGTAAGTTACTCGCCAAATATATAACTTTGAGTTCGGTATCTGAAAATAATGAGATTGCTAATTTTCGGAGATATGCGACTATTAAGGAAGATCCTAGATCTAAATTATTTCATAATTTTGCCACCGATGAAAATATGGTTAAATTGAGGGGTTTGTATGAAAAAATATATTTAAACATGACAGGTTAATGGATAGACAAAATCTATTGGTTTGAGCTTTAAATATTTCTGTTGGATTTATCTATTAAATAATAGATAAATCCAACAGAAATTGATAACATATTGTATATATCGCTTATAATTTTAAAAGAAAACAATGGAACCCGGTGAGAACGCACTCGAAAGAAATCTCCGTTGTTATAAGGAAGCAAAGGAGAAAATTGAAGAATGGAAATTGATAAAATCCAAGACCCTGGAAAGAATAGAAGAAGCCAGAAAAACTGAACCATTCTACTCTCTTCAATATCGATTAATCAGTGACCCCGGTGCACCTTCTTACCAAGTAGGTATTTTCACAACAATAGAGAAAGCTAAGCAATATGAGCAATCTCTGAACAAAGATCTCGAAACTTTCGAGTACGAAATTGTAGAGTATCCTCTACATTGTACCTTAGGAGATTCGACCATGTCCTTCATAAATAAGACGCCCCAATAAAAAACATTATTATTAAATATAAATTTATATTTAATACAATCACTAGGGCGACATCACACGTTCGACTCCGGTAAATTCTCTCTCACACAATTCGTGTAATTCACGAATTGTTTGATTTAATTCGGCGAGGGTGTTCTTCATTCCAGAAATTTTACCGCAACAATTAATTAATGTAATGAATAAATCACTTCTTTTACGCAAATTATACTTAACCATTTTGTAATTTTCTTTTTCCTTTTCATCCTCAGGAGGATCTCTCTCATATTGTCCAGCATAATTTCCCAATTCTACCGTGGATTTAGCCAATGCTCGAGCTGAGGCTATTTCTAGCAACATATAAGATTGAAGGGTACTTTCAAGCTCCTTAAATTCAGTGGAAACTTCAACCATTCCAGCTTTACAATTTTCATATTCGTGACGGTGTAGACGGTTGGTAATTTCATATGAATTTTTCAAAACTGCAATGGGCTCGTGAACGATATCATTGTAGCTTATTACTGGGATCGGAATGTTATTACCAATCGATGCTACATTTTCTCCTTTGTAAACTAATGTATCAGACATTGGTTCCATTGAAAATTCATCTCGAGTGACTATGTTAAGTTCTTTTTCGCCATCATAAGCTACACCACATACACCATTGGCACACTCAAACGCTCCTCTTTTGGAACTATAAGGTATGCTGCTACTATTGTTGATAATCTCGGTGTGAACAATCTCTCCTTCTAATCCCTTACCCTTCCCATTCAAGCTAACTAATACATATTGGCCTCTTTTATTAACTGCCAAAATAAAATCAGATTTCCCGATAGCGTTATCGACAACAATAGTTTTAACTGGAGTATATCCATTAGATATCAGTAGATCATCCATAGCTCCGGTTGTCTTTTCCATCTTTGATCCGGGACCATCAGGCGGAAATAATATGCTCCTGGGACTGGACATTCTGGAGGCTTGACTGACCGGCACGTCGGCGCCCCTAGATATTTTGGGCGCGGTATTAGAATTTCTATCACGGAATCCAGCGCTTGATCTTATTGGATATATTTCGGGAGATGGTGACGGAATGGGAGTATTCGAAATTCTATTCAGATTAGACATAGGAGCAGATGGAGTGTTTGCGAAATTATCAAGTGCGCTACTTCTAGTATCAAAAGTACTAATTCTACTGGCTCTGCTAGGCCTATTTCCCCTACTATCCCGGGTGCTGCCTCTAGTAATCGAAGAACTAGCCCCATTTCCCAAAGGTATGACAGGTGGAGGAACGGACGGTTCTAGGAAATTTGTCTCCCTTCTAACGGGGCTAGTTAGAGTAAATTCGTTTCCATAATCTGATTCTTCATCGGAATAATAAAGATTGTCATCATTTTTGGGTCCTCTAACCATATCTTCATCATAGTCGCCATAATCATCAAAATCGAATCTATTCACCGGAGAGGACGGGATATTTCTTCTCGTGATAGGCCCTTCTATGGGTGATCTTAGCTGAAAATCTCCCCCATTACCACCTACCGGATAAATATTCGGAGCATCGAGCAGTTCCGATAAAGCTTCGTTAGCATATCTATCGCTAGACATTTTTAATAATAATAATAAAAATGCTTGATGATGGATATTAATTATTTAGAATGTTATGTAATACCAATAATAGCTGCCGTTATATTTATACTATTCTCATTATTCTTCTTTTCAAATGTCCCTATAGTAGATGCAATAATTAAAGCAGTGATATTAGCTGGGTTATTATTTCTATCGTGCATTTTCATTTTGCCCACCTATCCAATAACCATTAATTTGGGTTGTATATAAGCTTATATACAAAATTTTTAAAAAGGAAATTATAAGGGAGAAGCGGATCCATTATAGACTCCCCTTCTACCGCCTCTTCCTCCGAGCAATGGAGAAGCGGATCCGCTTCTCGCAGAAGAAGAAGAAGAAGAACGGGGGGACTTGCGCTTGGCCTTGCGACGAAGATCAGTTTTGGGCTTCATACCTTCAACCCAGAGCTGGCGAACATCACGAGCATAGAGATATTCCCTAACAGCTTCTTCAACATTGGCGGGATTTTCAAAGTAAGCTCCCTGGGCTGGTTCCAAATCATCGTTATCTTTGATGTTAAGATTAAGAATGGTTTGAACGACGGTCAAATGAGCCATTTGGTCATTAATACGAACCTCAGGCCCTTTGCTGTATTTACCGCTAGCAAGATATTGGATGGTGCTCATAGGAACATAAGAATAAGTTCTACCTCCCATATCGAATCCTCCTTCAATATTGGGAATTTTAACACCCTCTTGTTCTCCTGTTTCGAAGCCATTAGGACCCCAACAAGCATAACGGTAAGGGGTAACATTAGTACCAAAAGCGCTCCGCATGGCAGGTGTAAAGTAATTTTTCCTGTGGTTTTCATCATCTTGATGGCCCCCCGGGCCACCCATAACATCGGCGACACGGATAGCATGGAAGAACAATAATGCAAAGGCAGCTTTCAGACCATAACCGCTTTTCAATATCTTGAGTCCATCAATGAGCCTGGCTCCGCTGGGTTGAACCATCAAATTTCCGCTGGCGTCATACTGAGGAGGATTTACAGTACCGAAATTCTCATTGGAGAGATAGTTAACCAAGTTAGGAGTAGCAACACTGGGTCTGTTTTGTCCTTTCAAATGGACAACCCACCCATCGGGTTTGTCACTAATGAGAGCTTGGAGATTAACAACTTCACGGCTCTTCTTCTTACGGAAGAGAGCTTTAAGTCCCTTTATTTCGTCTCTCACTTGTTTGTACAACATACGGAGATCCTTCTTGTAAACATCCCTCTTGAAAGTTATCTGTTGGCCGGTCTGGGGGTGTTGATAGACCTGATCATAACTAAGATAGTGGCCAGGGGTGACCTTTCGGAAAAAATGCTCCTGCAACTTTAGCAAATGGCTAAAGTGCTGAAGAACATCCTTAATGGCTTCATTAAATTCCTGATTGGCGCGTTGTTTGGGGCTCTTGTCATAGATCTTTGAGCGGGGGCTCTTTTCGCTACATTGTAGATCGGAATAATGGGCTGATCTCGACATTTTGATTTTTCAAAAGTTAGTTTTGATTTTCAAGTGGGTTAGACTCTTTTGAGAAAAAGATTATTTTTCTGTTGTTCTAATTTTATCTAAAAAGTGTTTCTTTAGGATGTCTTCCATTTTCATTTTTCTAAGCGTTTTGTAAATTTCCGAGCACTATAAGGCTATGTTATTTCAAATAATTAGCAAACAACTATCCCAGAGAATCTAGGGTAACAATAACAAACCTCAGCTAAAAAGATGTGTATATAATAGAAAATACGCACAATTACTTTCAGATAATATATGTCGGCAGATCCAATAGAAGCAACTCAAACCGAGTTTGCCCATCTAAGTAAACTCCAACTCGAGAAGCATACAACCGATTCTCCTGATGCTCCTATTGAATCCATTTTTGCAGGAGCAGTAAATAGGAGAACATGGTATAGCACTTTCCCGCACAAATTGGAGTCCGAATATCAGAATGAAAAAATTAAGTACAAGTCTTTGCATACACCAGATTATTTAGCACATGTATATATTGTCCAACAACTACCAGCCCTTAGAGTTAAAGATAAATGGAAAGAAGAAATTAGGATTTGTTGGCCTCATAATTGTGGTAATAATATCACAACCAAAGGGGAATTTGTTATTGGAAGTTCCAATATTATCCAAACTATTGACAATAAATGGATGGATGATCATCATCAAATGATGATCGAAAATGGATATGAGAAATTCATCAAAAAATGCCAAGGCAATTTTCCCTTCCTAGAGGATTGGAATACATTTTTGCCCGAATATGCGCTTACTCCCATGCAACCTTTTTTTATTGATTCAGACACAGAGATGGCCTTTCCTATTTATCGAATAGACCCCCAAAAAGATATTTCTATTAAATATAAGATTCGTCGTAATTTTAGAGAGATGCTTAGAATGAAGAAGAAGTGCGTGGATGGCTGGAAAGAAATATGTTTTAACAAAACGTACATTGAAGGAAATTTTGGTAAAGATGAGCTCCCATTGCCTGAAATGTATGGTATTTATTACAAAATTTCTTCAGCAGAAATTGATGTTTCACTCGAAGCCGATGAAAACGGTGTTGTGAAAGATACTTACGAACAAATGATAAACGAAGTCATTGTTTATGATAGGGATGAAAAACATTCTTATGGTGCAAATGTAGCTGTGGAACTTCACAGTGCTCATCCGTGCAAATTTGTTACGGTGAAAGCCGAGAATTCTATCTATGAAAAAAGCAGAAATTATTCTAATTATACCACCGATGAAGACGTATACAAGGGCTCTTCGCCAATCAAAAGTTTTCCTTGTCTCAGTTTTGGTCCCACGATTAAAATGGAAAAATTAGACAGTTGTCATACAGATCGAATGTTTCCATATTATCATGCTCCTCGAGTTCCCACCGAACCGGGGTATAACCTAATTCCTTTTTCTTCTCGCGTAGCCGATTTTAACTTTGATGTGGGTGTCATATTATCAAATTTAAAGGTTAAACTTGCCGTTGAATTAGGTAATACAGATCCGATGATCACTAAAGTTCAGATATATCGGGAAGCAGAACCAAATGGTGATATTATAATAGGCCAAGAAGATTTTGGTAGTGACAGTAACGGCAGTTTTGACGCAAAGCAAATAGACGAAGTCATAGAAGAAAAAGAGGAAGAACTAAAAAGTAACTCTAAAAATAAGACGACATATAAGTTAATCGTTCGCACCGTAATAAGCAAAACACTAATCTACTCTCGGATACCGGGTAGTAAATATTTTAACGTACATTTTAGGGCACACGAAGAAATATCCAAGTAATGGAAGATAGCGAGTTTTTGGATCCTAACGTCGCGACCGAAGGCACAGAAGATATTGAACAAGATGACAGTAAAGCCGAACAGAATGAACAACAAAAAATAAGATCCTCTAATTTACAACAAGTGGTCATGTTTATTTCCCCCAGTTTAGTTCGAATTTCCGGGCGAGATTTTACGTTGAATGATCCGCGCATACCTATAGGTTTAGAAGATATGTCCTGTAGTATCATTCTATTCTATATTAACAACACTGAAAGCCGGAATATGGGAGCTATTTTTGCAGAGGTAGCCGAAACGGCTGCAGGAATTAAATTTGCCGCTATAAATATGAGAATAGAAGATGATATAGCTCGAGCCTTCGTTAAGGTGAAAGCAAGTCCCGCTTCTCCCGTTCATTGGGCGGGGTTGAAGCAATATCCATTTATATTGGTGTACAGGGAAGGCCTCCCCACGGCTTCTTATAATGGTGAACGTTCAGTAGGCGCTATGACCAATTGGGCGTTAACTCTTGCATGTAGATTTGATTATACCGAGATGGCGCAAGAATTTGGAGGGGCCCAGATAGAAAATAATATCGAAATGTCAGGAGTTAGGACTTATTCTGAAGCGTTCAAAGAAGGTAGTACTAAAACAGCGTCTACCGAATTTAAGGCTAATGAAGATATTAGAGGATATGACCCGAGCAAGGGTGTTCGCTTAGTATCAAGATCAGAGATGAAGGAAGTGGGAGATGAAGGAGAAGGATTATCGGGCAGAGATTTATTAGAAAAGGATGCTGTTGAAGTATCAGAACAAGAGAAAGGTAGAAAATTGACCGACGATGAGAGGGGGGATATACGGAAAGAAATAGAATCTCTTTCTGACGAGGAAGTGGAGCAATTAAGTGGGGAAGGAGACGGGGGAGAGGAAAGTAAAGAACCAGTCGTGAGAGGAGGGGGAGGATTGAACGTCCCTTCAAGTGAAAAACTGCAGACATTTGCGTAATATATTTATTAATTAATAAATATAGTTAATTAGTCTGTCTAAATCCAATGAATCCCCGTTGAATCAGGGTTTCTTTAATTTTTCTCATTTTATCACTTGTAATAATAAGTTCACCCCGATCATTAAATTTAATACCGGCATCATCGAACGCTGCATATAATGTTTGAACATATGGGTCGTTTTCGTTCAATAGTGTTACGTCTAATATATTGGGAACAATAATATTTCCATCTACTTTCTTATCGTAATCTTCGTAGTTTTTGATTACTGCTTCCATCATAACATCATAAGGATGTTTAACAACATAAGCATCAGCAGGATACAATTCGAATAAAGCCTGTATAAAAGGATCGGTACTTCTAAAGGTCGTTTGTATACCATCGGGTGTCGTCACACCAATCAATTCGTAATGGACCGAATTTTTGATATGAATTATACAAACAATGGGCCTATCTCTTCCTTCTAAATAAGTTGTTAAATGTAAAGTTACATTATCGGTATATCCGTGGAATATAATCACATCTACCCCCATCATATCAGATATATTCATGATGTGTAAATCAGACAGACATTTTCTAGAGTTTAGATCTCTTTGCATTGCTGTTAGATCGGCAAAATCATAACCCTGTCTAACCACATTGGGCTCAATAATCTGTTGCGTTAAGACGTCTATATTTCTACCGTTTGCATTGGTTAACCAATAAGAATATTTTGGCATTTGACCCAACTGCTCTGCTTGGTCAGCTAAAATGCGCGCATTTTTATCGGTTTCTCCGGAATCTATTAATTTCCAGTAGTAATCTGCGTAAGCTGTATCACGATAGACTGGATTGGGACGGGTCAATTGTAGGGCCAAATCTCTTCTCAAGTCCAAGATTGTGTTGAAACGATAATTCTTATCAGGATTATCCTGATATCTCCTATAAAATCCTTTTAGGTAAGAGTGCAAATAACAACTTCCATCGCCCAAGACACTTATCCTCATAACATCCTGTTGGTCAAACCATTTAACATTTAACCGAGCTGTCGATTCGACTTCCTTTCCACTAATGATCTTGCTGGATATCATGGTTAACGATATCCCATTATGAGACATGGCATCGCGCCGCGTTTGAATTAAAGCGGAATCTGTGGCAATCTCAAAAGTTGGAGGTGATGGCTGTGGAGGTGATGGCTGTGGAGGTGATGGCTGTGGAGGTGATGGCTGTGGAGGTGATGGCTGTGGAGGTGGAGGTAACAGTTCACGAGCTAAACCTTCTAATCCCGGAGGGACTACGTCGGCCCAGTTATTTAACCATTCATTTTGCATCCTCTCCTTTTCTGCGTTGTCCAGGGCGCTGAAATCCAATATCGCCCGTTCTATTTCAGGATAAGCGCTGAGATCGTGCCCTATCATCGAGTCCATCAAACTATCACGATCAAATGTATCCCATTCATTTCCGATCAAACCTAGGGTAGTAGCCCAAGATATATACGAAAAATATCTAATGTTTTGGGGCATATCATCCCATCTATCCAGCTCGGATCCAATAATTTCAGGCTCTGGTTCAGCCTCTGCGGGCTCGATTTGTTCAGGCTCTGGTTCAGCCTCTGCGGGCTCTAGTTCAGACCCCGGTCCAATCTCATCAATAGAAGGAGTGGATGTAATGATAACATCTGGCGTTTTTCGCTTGTATTTAATTTTGGGATGATCCAAATCAAATATACCATAAGAATATAGTGACGTTAGTACTCTCTCACCCTTGTTCAAGAAGTCCTCTTTATCGGCGCGGTAGATTTGATTGGTAGAGAAAAATCTCATTAAATCTCCTAGATTAACCAGATGCTCATATTGCATATCAACAATATCACCTATATTTACTTTAACCGGACCCTTTGGATCCTTCGGATTATACTCGATAAAGTCCAGCTTGGACAATTTATTTTCCGGATTTCCTATTGTTAATCTGTCGGTAGCACCAATTTGACTAAAAGGTGGATCCCATAATTGTTTAACAGCATCACCATCAATTGTAAGGTATATAATGGACTCCTTAACATTATCTTCGATAGTCTTTACTAATGAATTAAAAGATACTTCGGAATCCCAGAAGAAACTGAGTCCCAACATAATAGAACAATAATCCACTTTACCTCCAATGAATTTCTTCACTTCCTGTGATATTAACTGATAATCTTGCCCTCTAGCTTGGACTATTTTGACTTTGTTCGACATTCCAGCCACCTCCACTCTATGTCTTAACCCTCTAATCAAAGTTCCACCTTTCACAGTATCCTCTATATGAGACAATTCAGGTTCTACCGCCACGATTTTGTCAAAACGTTCCCATTTAGTAACATCGCCCCCAGTACCCGAAGCTATATCAAGTAGTGTCGATCCTTCTGGTAAGGATTCAAATAATCTACGTTTTATTCTATTATGATATTTTCTCAATAATTTGGTTGTATGACCCTTAATTGTGGCTTCGTCTATCCCATTCAAGATACTTTTCCAATTATCTTTCGCGATCCATTCAGGGTTAGGATACTTCTTGTCATGGCGAATCTTGATCGGAACCAAAGTAAGATTTTCCCATTTAAATTCGGCCACTTTTCCCCCAGGTAGGGAATCCAAATCTTCCATCAAGTAGCCGCTATCGTCAGCGATGATACGTTCATAATTGCTAGGATTAAAAGGCACAATATCCGTGCCTATAAAATCTAAATAAACGGCCTCCCCGTTTTTGAAAGTGACCGTTTTAAGGTTACGATCTTGACCTATAGCTAAGTCGATAGTAATATCGGGCTTCCATTTACATAAATCGGGATACTTAGTTAAGATCCTATTATCGAGGGGAATCTTAGACCTCTCTTTGGTTATGTTATAAATCGTGTTAGTGGGAGTATATATTAAACCATCAGTTTTATAGGGTCTATTAGTTCTAAGCACTTTATTGGATTGATCAAAAAACTGGTTAACCGAATTAATTCCATAAAATGTTTTAATTTTAACTCGGAGATAGGGGTCGTTTTTCAAAATTTCATTTAGAACTTCCACAAGACCTACTATTTTCTGTCGTCTCTTTTCGTGAGATTTTAATTGTTGGACATTAGTGGATCCGTTTTTGGCTAAGATGTCAAAAATATGAAACCACGAATACAGGTCTGGTTCTGCTTCGATTCTGCTGGATTTGGGAATATCTTCTCCATCACAAATTAAGCCAATTATATCATTTGTGATACCAAAACGATGATAGTCTTCATCTGACCAATTTATTCTTTGGGCTAAATTGTACCGAAACTCAGGACTAGCTAACCAGACACCGGACGTATCAACTATCATTAGATATCTCTCACCATCGGCTTTATCCGTAACCGAATATCCAGTTTTTCCACCGTATATACCTCCTATTTGTAAATCACCATATTTGAGATTTCTGGCTTTGGTCATAATATTTTTGGCTATTTCTCTCTTGCCCGAATTTCCGTGAATTCCGTTAACAAATTCAATCATCCTCGTTCGTTCACCTTCCGTATAGATGTTATAAGTTCCGTACATTTTCTTGAAAACATACTCGATATCTTCATTTAGAATTTCTAGAGCTCTCTGATCTAATACCGAACCGCCAAATTCTATCTCTACTTCATAGGTCGTTTTTAATTCTTCTCGAATTTCGCCATGCGAACTAGTCGTTACTTCGGTGGCAATTATTTTGTTTTCTGAGGAAAGTTTACTCTGATAGCGCTTTTTCTCTCTGACAATATCCCGAACTAAAGGCACAGGTTTCGTTTCTCTCTCTTTTCTATACATTATTCCTTTATCTTCGAAGAAGATATTATCATCATCTTGTACTACATATTCCTCAGTCGCTATGCCGAGTTTAAACCGATATTGAGGGTAATAACTTAGACCCTCTTCCATCTTGCATTTATTTTTTATTATCCATATTGCATATCCATCATCCCATATACTTCTTCTATATCCAATAGTTCGCGTAGAGCTGGGATTATTAGGACTAGGAGCAATCGAAAGAAGAAAATGTTCATCTTTGAACATTTCCGGTTCACCAAAACTAATATTATCAAATAATCTAGAAAATTCATGATGCTGAACACCTGATATATACTTTTTCTTTCCACCCGACTTGTCGTAATACTTGCCGAATCTTATTTCCAGTTCAGGTTCTCCTCCTGGTTCATTTAAACCGGTTTCGGAATCGTAATATTTGGGAAAAGTCCCTACACTATCAACGGCTATTTTATATTTATTTATAATGGAACCAAACTTACTGGGATCAATCATTTTTGTTCCTACCGGATAATTCTCGAGCGATAGAATTTTGTAAAGAGATATATTTTGAATCTACGATAGATATTTCATTTGTCGTTTTCAATATCTCTCTGAGTTCCTCTTTATTGTATCGGGTTAAATCACTGACTCGGACAGTAATAAAATTATTATCCAATTTGGTTACTACACTTTGATCAGTAGTTATTATTGAAGTGGCGGAAGATATTTCTGGTATGTCTAAGGGTGTAATCCCTAGTATTTCACACATATTATTATAATGAGAAAGAAATTTATCAAAGTAAATAATTACAGGATCTTGGTCTTCCTTAATATCTGTTAATATTTTGGTCAAATGGCATCTAACACTCAGAAGTTCCTTGGCTATTTCGTCTCTCTTATCATCGTAACAATCGCTTTCCTTCAGGGACTTTGCGGAGACTTTATCTCTGATTTTATTTAATGGTTCGATTAAATCTTGACAAGAGAGTCCTTTTTTCATGCATTCGTGAAGGTTATCTTCTATATTAATATAATCGATTAGCGTTTCCCCGTTTTTTTGTTCTATTAATTTTGTCCGAAAAATATCTGAGGAATTATACATTTCTTTAAACGTATTTACTAAATTGTTCAGCTGATCCGAAAAATAAGGCTTTTGGTTAATCTTTTCTAACGATTTAGGTCCCACAATATTATTCGTTCTCTTAGGAGATAATAGAGGATTGGGTCTGAATAACTCCATGGTTCCTAAAGGCTTACTACATTTAGGATTATCAAGCATTTTGATGATATAATTGATTATGTCATAACCTGTGGTATGATCTTTCCCCTGATAAGTACAATTTGTTATAAATGATAAGAGCCACACAAAGGGATTATCAATTTTACCGTAATCATCATTGGCTATGATTTTAGAAAAAAATATTTTAAACCTATTTCTGTATTCACTTTTGATAGGATATGTGATCACTTTATCCACTAGATGATATCTAATAATCTCCTCTAGCTTGAGATGGCCTGTATGAGATTTTTCTTCTATAAAATAATTAACCCACACGGGTGTTGAATTTTCCCATATATTATACAGGTGAACGCAAGTAAAATTGCTTCCCATAACAGAGACCGGGTAATAAATACCTATACTATTATAGGGATCATCCGTTATTAATGTTATCAATTTAGAGAATGAGTCCCTAGTTGATACCAAGATAATCCCCATAGAATCGTCCATTTTTAAGAACTATCTGCCACTTTAGATAAATATATTTAATAAGAAATGAATACCAATCATAAATACCATGAGCGGTTCCAATACTAATTCTATTCCTCCCCCCGGAGAAAGATTCAAACTAACACTAATATCGTTAGCTAGTATGATGTCGAGAGAGATAGAAAACGCTCGACATAAGGGCATCGACACTATCCCTAAGGGTATTATAAATTTGGGAATAGAACTGATCAAGAATACTGAGGGAGATATCATTATTGGAGGATTTGTTACAAGATCTTTTGGTAAGACACCAAACGGATATAACAATTACTGGGATAAGATCAAATTAAAAGATCAAAATTTTTTCATGAATGGTAATAATTCATCTCTGTTATTTGGGGAGTTATCCAGTGCAATTGTGGATGGTTTTATCAAACTCGTAAAAGAAAAATATATCAGTGAACAGATGATGAATAATGTATGGCAACATTTACATGCCATGGTAAAAATGAGCATATCCTTTGTATATTTCGAAAGGAAGCCTCAAAAGTATAATACTAATGATGGATTTTCAATCAAATATACCAACAGGGTTCGCGAACACATTAATCTAGAGGAAGAAGCTAATAAATGGGGAATCGATTTAACCCAAACTAAATAAATAAACATATTATTTAATATGCTATTCTCAAGAATATTCTGAGATCGGTTAATTATCCCAGATTTTTTCACTAAAAATTACAAACATCCTCTACACATAGATTGATTGATAAGATGGAAACAATTTTCAAAGTGGTTATTGTTGGTGCTAAGAATACGGGAAAAACAGCTTTCATTACCAGATTAGCTACAGGTAATTTTGTGAAAGAATATATTCCTACAAAACATATTCCTACAAAGCATACAATCATCACTCGGATATCGTTCCCGACAAATTATGGAAAGGTTATTTTCGATATTTGTGAAATACCTAATAATACTGTTGATTACTCCAGTATTTGCAGGGGCGCGGATTCATACATGATCTTTTACTCCCTCGCTGATCACAAAAGTGTACCCGTTGCGCTTGAGATGATGGAGGAAATGGGGGAGATCTTACCTAATGTCCCTTTTGTGATCTGTGGTAACAAAGCAGATTGTAGGGACAAAGAAGTACATACTCGTATATCATTTCCTCCAATCAAGGAACATCACATTTCTGCTAAAAGTAATTTTAGCATCGAAAAGTCCTTCCTAGAACTTGCCAGAGTTCTCACCAAACACAACGATCTTGAATTTACTGAACACGAGGCAATCGAGCCTCCTACTGTTGAAATATAATCTAGCGTTGAGCGTAACTAAAATCGTTAGTCACAACATATTAAATAATATGTTAATTATAAGAAATTGACAGGGTAAGTATTACTGCTTTGTCATAATTCTATTAAAAATAATATTATATTACCTTTTTCTTAAATTTAAAATGTCATTCTTTTCGCATAAACGTAAATATCTAAACCCTAGCAATGATTACGTTAAAAATCTCTTAGAAAATTATAACATTCCCTATGATAAATATTTTATAGAAATCTTGGGCGAACTGAAAGGTGTATTCGTGGTTCTTTCTAGATTTATCAAAAATCCGGATGATAAAAATATAACTAACATAACAGATTGTACCAACACGGCTGAAAGTATATGGAAAATTTTCGATCCAAAGGAAGGTGACGAAATAATTATAAACAAGAGAAATATTAAATAAACTACCCCAATATAATATTTTATATGGAACTGTCAGTTCGTTTCATGAATTTAAATGAAATAATTCAGTGTCCAACATGGTATAACGAATTATTCGATATTAGAAAGTATGTCTCGTCTTTCGAAATGACTATTATACCGGGTTTACATAATATTGACGCTTTTACCAAATTAGAAAGTTGGATTGGCGAATATGAAAAGTTTTACCAGTTGATTTAATAAAACTTTTCGTATATCAGTCTTTTATAGGAACCTTTTCGCATTTAATCAAACGAGTCATTTGAGATAGAACTGTAGCAGAGAAGATGACTTAATACAGACTAAATAGGCATAACATATTAAATAATATGTTATTTAAGAATCAAAAGGTGGGGGGTTATAAGACATATTAGAATTGTAAGTTGAAGTATTATTATGGGAATGAGAACCTCTACCTCTTCGGCTGGCTGCTCGAGCCCTGACTCTATCCGCAACAACTCGGCATGAATCTGTAGATTCAGGGGGCATATTAGAACTATTAATATTTGGACTGGGATTAGCATTTTCTTTATTTAATCCCAATGTATTTGTTATGGTGGGTATCCAACCGGTTATTTTAGTAATATCGGTTGGCTCTTCCGGTAATGAAGGTATAACTATTCGAGGTCTGTTAGAATCTCCATCGTTATCACCAGGAGGAGGATCATACTCTGGGGGAGGCGGAATTGCATCATCTCTGTCAGGATTAGATACGCCCGTAATACCGAAATATCTATCGATAAGATTTGACACGGTATCCACAGACGCATTAACTCCATTATCCCCAATGTTGCCCAACAACCACCTAACTGCAATAAACAAGACCATCTCAATCAAGCTCATCATTATTATTCGAACTTCTACTGGCCAACCTTCACCAAAATCACCATGATACTTTTCCCCCAACTGTATCAGAAGAATTTTATATTTACCCATTTTCTTCATCCTATATTCTATAAATTTACCTGCAGGTAACCCAAGTAATTTAACTGCTATGATTTCCATTACCAACCAGCCAACAATAACATATAACATATATGTCTGAGCGTTTTCCCTAGCGTAAATATGTTTAACATAATGATTGTACATGATGTGAATATGTTCGAGAGGCATATTATCTGAAGGATTGGGAACGCTATATTGTGGCCAAGTATCTCTAATCATATCAAACTTGATGCTAAACCGTGTCCGAATATAGACTTGTTGCTCGGGAGATAATAGAGAATAATCAGGAATATCCTTCATAAACCTCCCCAAGGTTCTACATTCAATCTTTTCTTCTTTCTCGGGATATCTGGATTTTTCTATCGTTTTACTTTTAATAGTATCTTCATCCATGTTGCTGTTGGAATTAATTTCTTCTTCATATAATTGAATGTTTTTCCATCCTGTTTTTTGATAAATATAAGTACTCCCATTACGCGTCAGTTTATCTCCTATGGTAGGAGCAAATTCATCTTCAACAATTGCCTTACTTGGCGGAGTAGTATCAATTATTACCTGTGATCTATTAGCTATCTTTGGTAAGCTAGAAGAACCAGCATTATCTTCTTCTTCCGATTCGGCCTTCTTTCTACTTCTAACAGGGGTTATAATTGGTCCTCCGATTATCTTTTCAATATCCTTGGTGGTACTACTCACGGGCATGTTTTCAAATGGAACTTCTTTGGGGCTATCTTCTGATGGAACATCTTCTATAATAGCGATTGGTTTTTGTGCGGAAATAATATTACCGTGGTAGCTTATTGATTTAGGTATAGCAGATCTGGGACTAGACGGATGCTGTTTTATCTGTTTAGAATCGATGGAATGAGGGCTGGTTAATAGAGGCTTAAATGGTTGCCTGTCAACCGCTTTAGGATCGTTCGGTCGAGGGCTATTTATTCGAGGTGGAATTTGTTTGGGAGTGGATATTCTAGGACTGATCGGTTTGGGGCTGTTTATTGGAGATGGAATTTGTTTAGAAGTAACTGCGCGAAAATTGATCGGTTGAGAAATGTTAGAACTACCATCATCCAATTCTGTTTTATAAAAAACTGAAGGTAAGGGTAAAGGTACCGTTTCTTTCCGGGGGCTGTTAATCGCAGAACGAACATTCTCATTTTTTGTATAAATTAAATTAGCCCCGGCAGAAATACGAGGATCTACTCGAGTGGCTGAATGAATTTTAGCATCAGGCAACAATGATGATTGTAATTTCTCTTTATTATCCGAATGAACTTTACTTGGACCGGACACTTGAGAGCTGGCCGGAAGTGGGTTGTTTTCGTTACTCGTTGATATAAGTTTAGGGCTACCCATTCGAGGACTTAACGGTCTATCGGATTTACTAGCTATCTGAGAAGCCATCGCATTGCGCTTAGGTAATATAATTGGAGATGTTAACAAACTAATAGGTGATTTTAATTTGGATAGATCGCCAGGGGATGTTGTTCCTATATTTCCCACAGTATTTGAGGCGCTAACATATTGAACATTGGCTAAATCGACAGGATTTGTTTCATCCGTTTGAAGATTATTCTTTATATCAATATCATCATCGTAAGGGCTATTAATGAAAAGCCCCTTACGAGTTCCAACTGGCGGCTCGATAACATTCCTTCTATTTATCTTACGACGCGACATCGTATATTTGTATTACCGGAAAACCTTTTTAGGTATCTGGCCATGTTTATCTACAAAAAGATGCACGTCAGCTATGCAATAAAATCGATTTAAAACAAAGATTTTTTCGTCTTAAAAGATTGACTCTGGCGATTGTTTTATCTTAGTAATGGCTAGTTGCGATCCTAAATATTCCAATGTTAAAGTGATCAAGATAATCAAATCAGAACCACCTGAACCACCTGAACCAGCCGATCCAGCCGATCCATTCGATCAATTTTATACTCAATGTGACGAAACTTCCGCACATAATAATCACAACTATGATGAGTTTGATGTTCCCGGTTATCAACAAATTAAAATTGACATGGATCCTCCTAGTGGCAAATGGAAATTGCCACCTCTATATAAAGTAGGAGCTCGAGGTGAGGATAGATACTATCAGATAGGTTTTGATGGTAAAAATGTAGTCACTAAACATGGTCAAGTGGGCGGCGAGATTCAGACATTTCGCAAACAAGTGGAACTTAATACTAGTGGCCGTAACATCTCTCAACAAGCTATGGTAAATGCAGCTAATTTGTTTCGAAAATATTATCGTCAAAATTACAGGGAGCAAGGTTCAGCAATTCCAGTTGTGACTCAGCCCATGTGCGGGCATCCATTGAAAGATGCCAAAAATCTAACATTTCCAGTGGCATTGGAAGTTAAGCTGAACGGAGTAAGGGGGTTATTCGAAATGAACGATTCAGGCGAAATACAAGTAAGATCTCGGGGGAACAAGTTCTATACCCAATTTGAAAATATCTGTTCATATATGAAGGATCTTTTTATGTATCTTCCACGAGGAACAATTCTGGACGCTGAGATATATAACGAAAATCTAAATTTAGAGGATATTTCTGGGACGGCTCGAACAATTAACTTTAAGGCAGAATTAGCACCAAACCTAATAGCATACGTTTTCGATGCAGTGTTACCATTCGAACCGGTCTACGAGGATAGGAAAGAATTTATCCAAAGGGTGTACAATAAATATTTGGATGAATTCAATTACGAAGCTGGAATTGTTCCGATTGAGATTGTTCCTTATAAAGTAGTTAGTTCAATGGAGGAAATTTATGATTTTCATAAATGGTCTCGCGGAGAAGGATATGAAGGTACGGTGATTAAGAGAATGTCGGCAGGTACGGCTAACAAAGCAATGTGCCAATACAAGGGTGGTAAGTCAGGCAGATTCTATAAATTAAAAGATGTATTCGATGAAGAAGGGATTATACTGGAAGTATTGGATTGTATAGGTAAAGAATCGGGATGTGCTCGGTTTAGAGTTATCGATCCACGCGGAAATATTTTTACCATTAGACCCAAGGGGGATTACGAGTACAGAAAGGAGCTATATCAGAAAGGTAGCGAACTAATCGGGCAACTATTTACGTATGAATGTTCTGGATTAACTAAATATGGGGTACCGGAGCATCCACGAGGTGTGGCGATCAGATATGACCTAGATACCGAAACTATCGTAAATGATATGGTTAGCGAATTGGCTACGAAGGGAATATGTCTGTGCCAGTATCTGAGCGGTGAATGTGATGCGTGTTACAAGCCGATAGCCCAAGTTCAACAGGGAATGGAACAACTGAATGTATCTTAAAAAATTTTATATTAATTAATATAAAGATTCACATTTTTTTAAAAATCTCTTAAAAAAAATGGCTGCCTGGACTAACTTGTACGAAGAATTTGCGCAAAGTCTAATGGCGCGATGGTCTTATACAAATATCATTCCGGATCAATCCGAAAATAATGGAAAGTTACCAGGGTTTCATATTACCTTGATAAAAGCGAAAGATGAAAATTTTTACGCTAAATTAAGCGACATTGGAAATATCGATAGAGCTTTTCCCCTTATCGAGGGCACCGAAAAGATTTCTAAAGTAGTCGAAAATACTCTCCAAAGCCTTCGCATGGGCGAACGCGCAGATATTTCATTTATCTGGACAATTGACCCACGTCAAATGAATCTTTACTCTGTTGCACCGGCTCATAAACATATTTCTGGAACATTCACTGATGAAGTGGAGAAATATTTTCTCACCATCGTTTCTTCTATCGACGAAATAATATGGGAAGAAATCAGAGATGAAGAAAGATATCTTTCTCTGGGGAATCCTCTGTACGAATTTGCAAATTTTATGTATAAAATTGGTAATAATTTTAGTTACGTATCAACCCATCTTTGCGCCGAAGTTTGCATTGGCAGATTCTTCACGAAATTTCTTGCCGAAAGTTATCCTGAAGCATATCAACAATATCGCCTTTTCGCTTCCGAAAAAGATGGAGAGTGTGCTGGTACCGTATTATCTATGAAAAATCATGGTCTTCAATGTGATCCGGATGTTCCAAAATATTCCAAGGAAGAACAATATAATATAATCATGGATTTCTTGAGAGAATATACTAATATCAACACCAAGACTATTAAGGGTTAAAAATTTTCTAATTGATTATCTATTATTGATAGATTTTACAATAAACAATGAAGAAGTTACAATTAACTCAACATTTGGATAAGGTGAAACTTTATCGTATTCCACATTCCAATTTTTGGAATGACTGTAAATGTGATAAATTCGGTATTGGATTCTGGTTTGTTGTCCGATTAAAAAAAATATTAATTAATATTTTTTTTAATCCATTTAGATATTATCTGTGACTAAATCGGTACCGCCGAATCCCAATATTGACGGTGCCCTGTTACTAGTAACGATGTTACCCGCAGTTGTCCCCGTCGCGGTGATACTAACAGATATTATGTTACCGTTGATAATGCAACCCCCGATGCCACCGACACCACCATTTCCACTTGTTATATTAGCACAAAAATTGCTAACTATTCTGGCATTATTGCATTCCGTTAGTGAATTTGTACTATTAAGTTGGATATTACCACCAATGCCAACCAGGTTATTGCCCGAAATTACCGCAAATCTGGGCCCAATACTAAAAGTCAATAACGTCAATGATGAATTTCCATTTACATGAGGACTTGATGACGCTCCGACAAATAATAATTGCCCATTAATTTCGTTGTAGCAAAATTTACTATCATTAAATTGACCAGAAAACGTGCAACCAGAAGGGAAAACGTTTCCAATTACATGGAAACTTGTAGAATCATCCGTTACACTAAGGCTGAGACCTGAAGCCGTTTCTATAATATTATTGGAAAATGAAGTTGTGGTAACAGTACTAGTAAAATTTATCCTGGGGAAACGATTGCTGGTTATGGATGTACCAGAAACAGCACCTCCGAAAGTTGATGTATTTACAGCATAGTTGCCAGTAATCGATGAATTACTTACACCACTAAAGTCAATTATGTTGTTGGCATGATTGCCTACAAAATTGGAAGTCGAAAATTGCGCGTTAATGTCGATGTTATTATTAGCATAATTTCCTTCAAAAGTTGAATTGGAAAAGGCACCTCCTATAACAGCATCGATGAACGAATTACCAAATATAGTACTGGTTGTTGTGGTTGAACTCAAAGTCATATCATCGCTTAGGTCATTACCGAAAATGGTAGAATTAGTAATAGCACCTGAGATAGTTATATGGTCTAATATATTGTTCGAAACCGTTAAACTCGTCACAACGGAAGAGATAGTTAATCCATCTACTGTATTCCTTGCCCAAATATTACCCGAGATAGTTACTCTGTTTAGATTAGTAGATGAAATGGCAAGCTCGCTGGCTTCGAACAAATTACTATTTATACTGACCGAATCACAATTAGCTCCTGAAATGGTAAAATTGGAAATTGTGACGTCTCTTCCCACTACATTTCCAGAAAAAATTAAATCATTAACTCCCGTAGCCGTGATATTAGCTCCACCATCAAATATATTATCAGTGACAACTGCAGATTTAGCTTCTACGCCGGTTTCTGAATCTAGTAATACCGGCACCGTGAATAGACAATGGCTAACAAAGAGATATTGATCAAATAGATCCAAATCAAAACGCGTCGCACCATCGAATCTACAATTTGTCAGATTCGACGATCCTCCTAACAGAATGTTGGTCCCTGATCCGGTAAATCTAACTCTTGATGCATCCAGTTCAGCGTTATCTCCAAATCTGAATCTTTGATTATTTTGCAAAACGATTTGTGATGATAATCCAGCAGTGGTAAGATCTAAAGAATAGCTTGCTCCTTCAATCAGGAGCACAGAATCATCTCCTATCACCCAAGGAGTAGTCGCGGGTGATGCAATACTATTATCGATTACAATGTTTGGCACGATTTCGATGCGAAATTGTGGACAGCCTGTAAGATCTAGCTGATCAGTTTCAGTTATGTTCGTGATCACTCTAACATTATTTTCACCGGCAGCACACGCCTCTACAAGACTTGTATAGTCAGCGTTTACAGATCCAACTGTTACCAATCCCCGATTTTCGACGGTTCCTGTTGGACCGGTAAAACCGGTAACTCCTGTACTTCCAGTGGGTCCGGTAACTCCAGTAGGTCCCGTGAAACCAGTAGGTCCCGTGAAACCAGTAGGTCCAGTAACTCCAGTAACTCCTGTACTTCCAGTGGGTCCGGTAACTCCAGTAGGTCCCGTGAAACCGGTAGGCCCAGTAACTCCAGTGAAACCGGTAGGTCCCGTGAAACCGGTAGGCCCAGTAACTCCAGTGAAACCGGTAGGCCCAGTAACTCCAGTGAAACCGGTAGGTCCCGTGAAACCGGTAGGTCCCGTGAAACCGGTAGGCCCGGTAGGTCCAGTGAAACCGGTAGGTCCAGTGAAACCGGTAGGTCCAGTGAAACCGGTAGGTCCGGTAACTCCGGTTGCACCTGTGGGTCCCGTACCTATAGGTCCCGTTTCACCTGTGGGTCCACTTACTCCAGTAGGTCCGGTAACTCCAGTAAACCCTGTTTCACCTCCGGGTCCAGTGAAACCAGTAGGTCCGGTAACTCCAGTTGCGCCTGTAGGTCCTGTACCGATAGGTCCAGTTATTCCAGTAGGTCCGGTAACTCCAGTAGGTCCGGTAGATCCTGTACCGATAGGTCCTGTAAATCCAGTTGGTCCGGTAACTCCAGTAGGCCCGGTGGAACCTGTACCGATAGGTCCGGTAAACCCTGTTTCACCTGCAGGTCCGGTAACTCCAGTAGGTCCGGTGGAACCTGTACCGATAGGTCCGGTAAACCCTGTTTCACCTGCAGGCCCGGTAACTCCAGTAGGTCCGGTGGAACCTGTACCGATAGGTCCGGTAAACCCTGTTTCACCTGCGGGTCCGGTAACTCCAGTAGGCCCGGTGACTCCAGTTGCGCCTGTAGGTCCTGTACCGATAGGTCCAGTGAAGCCTGTTTCACCTGCAGGTCCGGTAACTCCAGTAGGTCCGGTGGAACCTGTACCGATAGGTCCTGTCAATCCAGTTGGTCCGGTAACTCCAGTAGGCCCGGTAGATCCTGTACCGATAGGTCCACTGGCTCCTGTAAATCCAGTTGGTCCGGTAACTCCAGTAGGCCCGGTAGATCCTGTACCGATAGGTCCACTGGCTCCTGTAAATCCAGTTGGTCCGGTAACTCCAGTAGGCCCCGTTTCTGAAGGACCGGTAGAACCCGTACCCTGGGGACCCGTAGGTCCTGTGACAAAACTAGCAGCTCCAGTTGGTCCAGTGGGACATATTTTGCAACAATTACTTTTGCCCATTTTATGGACAAAGATATTTTTTTGGCAAACTGTGATATGGTTACTTGCCTAATCAAACATTTAAGAATTAGACACCATGTTCATAGAAAATTAAGATTTTCTCATCCGCAAAGATTAGAAATATTAATTAATATTTCTAACTTATTTTATCTCAGAAAATCGAGGCGAAGAACTAGGAGGATGTACTCTATCCCCAGTATTACAGTAATGATAACAAACCACATATACCCCATATGTGGTTTGTTATCATTACTGTAAATGGTCACACTAAATAATATTTATATTATCTCCTAGAGAGAATAATATTACGCCGATTTGTATCAGCGTAATATTTACGGGATTGCCAATACAAACTATCGTACAAATGACAATTATCGCCAAAATAGCGAGTGATCCGAGATTATTTTCGCAGCACCTATCGGACATCATTTTTGATTGAATAGGATTATTGCTTGTTTAATATGGAACGTGAACTTTAAACACATTTTTTCTACATTCAGGGCACCTTATACTCTTATCAAAAAAAACTATAGCACATTCAACGCAAAGTATCATGTGCTCACAGGGAAGCATAAGCACTTTTCTTTTTCTCTCGGCGCAAATTATACATGCTCTCGAATCATCATCTTCATCTTCATCTCGTGTTAATTTATCCCCAAGTTCCTTCAGAATATCATTATTCACAGGTTCGTCCATAGAAATATTATTATCTATAGCAGGATCCGTATGTTCCCAAAGATTAACAATTTCCACATGCTGTCTCTTTTTACGCTGGCAATTTCCCAAGATAGCTGCACTTACAGCAGCGACCGCCACAGTAATCCCTGCAGTTCCCCAGATTAAAGATGAATAACTTCCGTTTTTTGCTTTGTTATTTCCACCTGACTCCATTTTGAGGCAACGATAAACTATCTTTTACTCGCCTCAATATAAAATGATGCGAGGCTTAAATACAAAAGATATACATATTAATTATTCATTAAAATTAATATGTATATCTTTTGTATTTAATCACTAATTTGTGTTGGTGATATCTTCTTATTCGCATACTTCATTATTAAAAATGAAGCTGTTTGTATTTTTAATAATAATTATTATCATTATTGTAATTCTCTTTCTATTGATAAATTTTACACGGAATAGTCAATCCAATCATGATGTAGATTCTCGCGAGACCGAAAAGGGAAAAAATTTTTTGTTAGCAGTATGTCGTAGCCTGAACGATAATAAAAACATCGAAGATTTTATTCCTTATTATCTGAATCAGGGTGTTGATCAAATTTATTTATTAGAGGGAGAGTCAAGTCAGAAATATGATCTTAGTAAATATGGAGACCGCGTGATTATTAGATCCGATCGTGCGGCAAAAAAACTATATAACCGACAATTTGATCTTCAGAAAATCCATAAGGAACTAGAACATGAATGTGAATGGTTGATTTTATTGGACTCGGACGATTTTATCCACACAAGAAAACATTCGAAAAAAACTATTAGAAAAGAGTTAGAAACTACTTTCAAAGATGCGGATTGTGTACTGGTGCCACGTGTGATGTTCGGATCATCTGGAAATATAGACGAAGTGAATCCTTTGAAACAATGTATTACTCGATGGAACCACGATAAAAAACATACACATCCTTATGGTTTCGAAGAATATGGTTGTAAATATGACAAAGTAGAGGTGAAATGTATTTTTAGACCTCACAAATTTGGCTTAATCGGAGACCACAATCCTATCCATCCATTAGATAAAGCTAAAATAGTAGAGAGCGTTAACAATAACCCTTGTGAATTACTTGGAACTTATAGTAATCTTAGAGAGAAAGATATAAAGGAAGGATATCTTTTATGCAATCACTATGGAACTAGTTCGCTCAATTACGTAAAAAGAAAATGTGTATCTTATTCGTTACCAGAAAGTTACCCAAACAGTTCCAATAAATGTGTGAAATATGTGATGTCCAATGATCATAACGAAATCAAAGACACATACTTGAGAGATAGAGAGATTATTAAGAATAGCAATTCTTGATTTGAGTAAAAATGAATTTGCCCGTACCATGTGAAAGAATTACCCCTTTCATGAAAAGTGTTCTCTACAACACTGTGAAGTATTCTGAGTTATTGATCGATTAAAAATATTAACTAATATTTTAGCGTTTATCCTTTCTATTGTCTAATCTCGCATTTTCTTCTCCATAATTCCCACTTTTAGTTCGCGATTTTTGATTCTATATCTAAATGAAATAATATTTTCTACTATTTCATTTAGATATTGTTGGTGACGAGATCCCACCTATCGAATCCAACAATTAATGCCGAGCGCCCGTTGCTCGTGACGATATTCAAGCTGTTAGTTGTGGCTGTCATTGTGCTAAACATTTGTCTGTTTTTATTTATGACATTGATGTCTACGCTGCAGCTCGTCGAACCAAAAGTAATTGAGTATCCATTATCCGTGTTTATAGGTATTAGTTATTATTCGCCACCACATCTCCAGCAAAACCAGCACCGATACCGCCTGATATATTACCAACGACGAGATTATTACCAGCACTATTATTTGTAACGATATTACCTGCGAATGAGTTCCCGGTGATTGCGTTTCTCCTTATCCCTAAAGCCGATGCAAGAATACTCAGAGCAGCCGTTGATACATTGCCGCTTATCGCGTTAAACTGAGATGCACCACTCGATCCAGGATCGATTGAAAGATTGCCAGCAAATCTATTGTTGCTAATAGCGCTCCTAGCTAACTGGCCTCCAAAAATAGTTCCCCCTTGACAATAGTTACCATCAAAGATAATATCTTGTATGATAGCCCCTTGGGCATTAAGAGCTATCATAACATTATTTCCAATGGAACTGGAAAATAAATTATTTGTTATTGTCATATTTTGTATTGTATTTCCATTAAATAACGACGCAACAAATTGACCCCCGAATGTAGTTGAGTTGCCCGCAGCTGTGACAGTGTTTCCCCCAAATGTGGACGAAGTGAAATCACCTGTACATGCAAAAGTATTAAATCTATTGTCATTTAATATAGAGTCAAGGATAAATGTTCCTACTGTTATGTTGCCTGACAATGTGTTAGCCTCCATAACCGCCCCTGTCATACTTGAATCAAAATTTATAGTGCTCACTATATTGTTTGTTATTTTAACCAAGCTAGTAGGGGATAGTCCAAAAGTTATAGTGCCACCGGTTTGCCAAAGATTGTTTGATACTATTATTCCAGTGATAGTAGAGGCTACATTTGGGTTAAATTCTATTGTGCTACTGGGACCAAAATTATTGTTTGAAATATCCACATTATTACATGAGGCCCCCGTAATAATTATGTTAGTAGCGAATGCTACTGTCTTGCCGATAATATTATTTACGAGAATAATATTATCGGCACCATCCATCGTAATATTTGCTCCATCATCAAAGGTATTTTCGCTTATGACCGCCGATGGTGTGTCTGTATCCACCAATGAGTTAAGTTGAACGGGTACCGTGAATAAGCAGCCATTAATAAAGAGTTGCCTCTCGAATAAGTCCATATCAAACCTGGTAGCACCATCGAACCGGCAATTGCTAATTATAGAAGTACCTCCACATATTACATTTGTTCCATTCCCTGAGAATCTAATACCAAACACGTCCAATTCAGCATTATCATCTCCTCCGGTACGGAACGCCTGATTGTTCTGCAAGACTATCCTTGATGATAAACCAGCTGTCGCAAGATCGAAATGTGCACCGCATCCGGTTATCGTTAAGAGACTGTCAGCTCCCGGGAAGAAATCCCCACCGATCATGCTGGTAATGGTCACACCGGCGTTTACGTGTATACACAAATGATTGGATGCTATATTTGTACCTGTAGTTTCCGTAATATCAGCGATAACGCACATATTTCTAGCTCCCCCGATAACGTAAGCATCATTAATAGTAGCAAAAGTTCCTGGTGCGATTCCGATGCCATCGATAATGGCATCGGAACATGAAGCCGAAACTGGGCCTGTAAGGCCGGTAGAGCCGGTGGGGCCGGTACCCAGGGGACCAGTAAATCCGGTAGCCCCAGTGGGACCTGTAACACCGGTAGCCCCAGTGGGACCGGTACCCAAAGGCCCGGTGAACCCGGTGGATCCTGTAACCCCTGTCGATCCCGTGGGACCGGTACCCAGGGGGCCCGTAAAACCAGTGGGACCTGTGGACCCTGTAACCCCTGTCGATCCCGTGGGACCGGTACCCAGGGGGCCCGTAAAGCCAGTAGATCCGGTTACGCCGGTGGGACCTGTAAAACCAGTTGGTCCGGTAAATCCAGTAGGTCCGGTAAATCCAGTTGGCCCGGTTACACCGGTGGGACCCGTGAAACCAGTAGGTCCGGTAAATCCAGTTGGCCCGGTAAATCCAGTTGGCCCGGTTACGCCGGTGGGACCTGTAAAACCAGTTGGTCCGGTAAATCCAGTTGGCCCGGTTACGCCGGTGGGACCTGTAAAACCAGTTGGCCCGGTAAATCCAGTTGGCCCGGTAAATCCGGTTGGTCCGGTTACGCCAGTGGGGCCTGTGAATCCGGTAGGGCCGGTAAATCCAGTTGGTCCCGTAAAGCCAGTAGATCCGGTTACGCCGGTAGGACCTGTAGGACCAGTACCCAAAGGTCCTGTAAAACCTGTCGATCCGGTAACTCCCGTCGGTCCTGTAAAGCCTGTCGGTCCTGTAACCCCCATAGGACCAATCATTCCTGTCGGTCCAGCTATTCCTGTAGAGCCGGTAAATCCGGTGGGGCCTGTTACTCCTTGATCCCCGGTTGGGCCTGTTACTCCTTGATCTCCGGTTGGGCCTGTTACTCCTTGATCTCCGGTTGGGCCTGTTACTCCTTGATCTCCGGTTGGGCCTGTTACTCCTTGATCTCCGGTTGGGCCTGTTACTCCTTGATCCCCGGTGGGGCCTGTTACTCCTTGATCTCCGGTGGGGCCTGTTACTCCTTGATCTCCGGTTGGGCCTGTTACTCCTTGATCTCCGGTGGGGCCTGTTACTCCAGTGGCCCCCATTTCACCCGTGGGTCCGGTGATTCCGGTAGGTCCGGTTATTCCCACTCCGGTGGGCCCTGTAGTGCCCGTTTCGCCTATGGGTCCGGTAACTCCAGTGGGTCCGGTATGGCCTGTACCGATGGGCCCTGTTTCACCCGTGGGTCCGGTAATTCCGGTAGGTCCGGTAGGTCCGGTTATTCCCACTCCGGTGGGCCCTGTAGTACCCGTTTCGCCTATGGGTCCGGTAACTCCAGTGGGTCCGGTATGGCCTGTACCGATGGGCCCTGTTTCACCCGTGGGTCCTGTAACTCCGGTAGGTCCGGTTATTCCGGTTCCTCCCACTCCAGTGGGTCCTGTAGTACCTGTTTCGCCTATGGGCCCGGTAACTCCAGTGGGTCCGGTATGGCCTGTACCGATGGGCCCTGTTTCACCCGTGGGTCCTGTAACTCCGGTAGGTCCGGTTATTCCGGTTCCTCCCACTCCGGTGGGCCCTGTAGTACCTGTTTCGCCTATGGGCCCGGTAACTCCAGTGGGCCCGGTTATTCCGGTTCCTCCCACTCCGGTGGGTCCTGTAGTACCTGTTTCGCCTATGGGTCCGGTAACTCCAGTGGGTCCGGTATGGCCTGTACCGACGGGCCCTGTTTCACCCGTGGGTCCGGTAACTCCAGTGGGTCCGGTATGGCCCGTACCGATGGGCCCTGTTTCACCCGTGGGTCCGGTAACTCCGGTAGGTCCGGTATGGCCCGTACCGATGGGCCCTGTTTCACCCGTGGGTCCGGTAACTCCGGTAGGTCCGGTTATTCCGGTTCCTCCCACTCCGGTGGGCCCTGTAGCACCTGTTTCGCCTATGGGCCCGGTAACTCCAGTGGGCCCGGTTATTCCGGTTCCTCCCACTCCGGTGGGCCCAGTTTGCCCGGTGGGCCCGGTGACCCCGGTGGGTCCGGTATGGCCCGTACCCAAAGGACCGGTAAAACCTGCACCCGAGGGACCAGTAGGTCCAGTTACAGAACTAGCAGCCCCAGTTGGTCCAGTGGGACATATTGAACACTTTTTGCAACAACAACTTTTTCCCATTTTATAGGAAGAGATATTTTCCCGGGAAAATCTTTGATCCATTAAGATCACGACAAGATTCACCCATTTTGATTATCAGGCCGGTCAAATATCAGCTGATATTTAAACTTTCAATTTTATGAGTTAACTCATCTGACGATATCATAATCTGTAATTCTTCTTCATCACCGGTGCCATCACTGAATTGGGAACAGCTCTCCTCTTCTTTTACCTAGGATCAAGCAAAATTTACCTCACAATATCCACCGAGTAACATTTTGTTCAAGACAATTAGTCATAATCAAAACAATTAATTTTAAATTTAAAATAGACATCATGGATGACAATGCATCGATCCGAGAATTAGCTCTCGAATATGATAAGAAGAATCCAGAAAAGTCATTTGAAGAACAATATTATAATGGAAAGAGAGATCCGTCAACGGGCGCATTAGCTATTTTCATTATAATATTTGTTTTCTTTGCATTAATTTTTTGGGCTGGTTTAGCTTTGGGTAAGCCTTCGTGGTGTCTTGCTCCTAATTCGAATCTAGACAACGGAAAAGCATTTGGTGCAGCTCTTGCTATTGCCTTCATTGTTCTCATTATTATAGCTATTATCTGGGCTTTTGCTGGCGGCATCAACGGTAACGGTAACGGTTGGGGTTTGGCTATTGCTCTAATTGTTATCATTGTTATTATTTTAATTTTAGCTATTATTTGGGCAGCATTATATTGGACCAGATAAAATGGAAGAGCCAGTCCCACTAAAGTTAAACGAAAATGGATTCGACAAATTTGACCTATTTAGAATTAGAGTAACGGGTGATGGAAATTGTTATTTCCATGCCTTCGCTATGGCATATATTATACCATATAAGACACAAAATTATAAAGGAAAGATTATTAGGAGAGTCGATTTAGTTAGGGGGCTACGAAAAGATTTATCTCTTCGATTGACAGCTAAAGTTAACCCAGAAGATCAAAATAGCCCCATGGTTTACGAAACTTTGGGGAATGGTCATGTTGCTGAGATGGGCTTAACGACTAAAGAGCTGAGTCTTGAAACTATGATTAGGCATATCGATTCAGATGAATGGTGTGGTGAGGAAGTACAAGAATTAGTATCTAACGAGACCAACAAAAATATTTTTTACATAAATGTCCGCGAAGAAAATGTTTATATCACTAGTGATATAAACATCCTCTACAAAGATAGAGATTCAGTCGTATTATTAGTTTATGATAATAAACATTACGATACATGCGCCGTCAGAAACAAACACGGGGAATATATAACGCATTTCTGTTTCAAGCACCAATTCATACAATTCTTATATAATCGTCTCAAAGAACAGAAGAAACAACAATTCTAAGAAATTACATATAATTTATATGTAAGTTTTTTAAAAGGGAAATTCTTATTCTTGTGGAACAAGGTTAAATGTCAGAAGGCCATGCGATTAAATCTTTATCTTTACCATCTCATAATTAACAGGAACTTTAACTGATCCACCGTACCGGGTAAATTTATACGCTGACCACCAGTATTTCCCCTAACTTGAAAGAATTCAAAATCCAAACCACTAGCTTGATCAGGTCCGATTGAGTTTTTGGTAATTTTCTTTTCAATCTCAACGTAAAAAGGGTGAAGTATCTCTCTCCAGGTAGAAACATCTTGTTTCTCCACAGCACTAACCGCTCGAAAGTAAATTCCTCGAAGAATTACCATGTCTTCTTTCCAAAGAAGACATGGTAATTCTGACATTCTACCATGATATTCACACGTTTGTTCTAAACTGCTCACGGAAAATAAAATATTAGAAGATCAATTTTAATGTATCAAAGAAATGCCAAATACTATATCAATACCGTAGCTGATAGCATCTATACCCAGTTTATAATCGTCCAAATTGAGACTTCTAATAGCAACTTAAAACATCGACTGTTCATCTTAAACAACGATAACTAATTTTGATAATAATGGCATCTCAGACAAAAATTTTTGTCTCGACCAGTGATGTGTCGAGTTTGGTAACTTTATTCAGCATCACTCATGGCTATGAAGCTGAAGCTAATCTGCATTTTAGTGAAAGGGGGTTTGGATTAAAATTCTCTACTTCTGATAATTTAGCCATGATTGATTTCGAATCCGATGAACACAAATTGCTAGGCTATTATTATGAAATGTCAGAGCCAATTTCTTACGTAGGAGTATGCTTGAAAAAATGCTATACTTTGCTAAGGGGAATCCCAGCGAAGTCCGTCGGTCAAATCTACAAAATGGATGGCGACGATGATTTATATATCAATTCTGAGGGCTCTTCTAGTATAGAAAGTGCTAGCAAGATACCAACAGTCCATTTGACTGTCGAGAACATAAATCCTCCTATAATTGAACAGAATGATCCGTATATTAAGGTAAATACTTCCGATTTTGCCACCATGTGCACTGCAATCAGTAAGAGTGATTGCAAGATAATAAAATTTATCACCAAGAATTCATGCCTATGTATCAGAGGATTTAACGATAGAAATGAATGCATGTGCGCATTCTCTTATCGAAACGTCGGACCTAATGAGGATGATGAGGATATCGAAGAGATAGTAGATGCTCACAATCAGTCCAAAATTAGAAAGGGGAAAATTAATGTGATAATCCGCAAGAAAATTTCTAGTGATCAACACACAATCGAAACCACTATTGATAAGCTCAAGCCGTTATCAAAGATTAATAATTTATGTAAAAACGGAATCCTTTACGTGCGTGTGCACCAAGAAAAAGGTACTAGAAGAGATAAAACCATCTCGTTGAAAGTCAACGTAGGCCAAATAGGTACCTTTACCGTATATTTGAGGGATAGTTCACGCTATAACAATTATACAGCCAGTAATACCGGTCGAAATCATGGATTCTATAGCTAAATCGTGGTGTATAATCTTGTTTATATTAATACTCTTTATAATCATAATATTTTTGATCGCGTTGTTCTCATCTTCTCCAGGGGATGGTTCGAAGAAAACTAGGGAGTGCGAGTATTGTGAGAACGAACAGGAAAGACTGGATAGAATAGATACGGAACATGAATGCAGGCGTAAGCATTATGATCACCTAAATAATTTCGTTCAGGATCTATGTAGTCACATAGATGAAGAATGCGACTATATTGTATTACCAGGCTCTAAGGGTAAATGCGACCGTAAAGGTAATAGATTATATGTAAGTAATTGGGATCAACTGGTTAATACGGAATATTATTATATACTTACTTGTGTGGGACATGATTTGTCCTTAAAATATAAAGACAAAGATATAAACGGAATTGCTGAAAAATTAGAACAAATTGCTTATAATTTAAGATATTTATCTTCCCCAATTCATGTCGATAGTTGAAAGATATGTACATTCCTTCCCTAAAAAGAATAGAAATTGGAATCAGGGTTACATACAGTATGTATCAATTGATCCTGGTCAAGTCAATTTTGCTTTCAGGATGGAAAGGAGATACTCCGACGGTAGGATAATTCCTATCGTTTTTTGGAAACAAGCATTTCGATCAAATACATATCAAAATATTTTTAAGAAGTTGGAAGAGTTTAAAGATGAATATATAAATACTCATGTGGTACTAATTGAGAAACAACCTCCTCGGAGTATTACCATTAACCGAATAATGCAACATGCATTAACATATTTTATGACTACACTGAAGGATTATCCACTATTACCAGAAATAAATGAGATTAGTCCACATTTAAAAGGCAATGAATTGGGAGCTCCTCCAGATATCAATTTAAAGAAATGGGCATCCAAAAAAGCTAGGGAAGAATTAGCAATTAGGGAAGATGACTGGTCATTAGATGTCATGAATTATTGGCTTCAATCTGATCACCCTAAAGGAGAAAGGAAAGATGATGATTTAGCAGACACTATTGTCATGATAGAAGCTTATTGTAGGAAGAAGGGGCATTTACAGACAATCTCACAAATCCCCCAAATTCCCGCTAAACCCCATATTAACTTAGTCAGAGTATCCGCTAAATCTAATAATAATAATAACATAAAAAATATACCCACTCAATCTGCTCGACCTAAGATTAAAATAAATAGGATTAAAGCAGATACCGTAGATAAAGCACAACCCAAGAAAATTGTCATAAATAGGACCGCGATAAAAAATAAACCCCATAATAAATAGTAGATATGAGTATCAATAGAGGAAAATTCGATCATACTAAATTATCCAATTCTAGGATCGTAGGACCTGGAAGCTGGAAGGCTCTCCATATATTAGCCAAATTTTCTGATACTCACAATAACAACCATTATGCTGATTTTGTTAGATATTTCTGCGATGAGTTTAAGTGTGGGGATTGTCGTGAGCATTGTGGTTCCTTTTTAAACAAAATTCCTCCCGAAAAATTCAAGGGACAAGAGTGGGGAATGTCTGAACATAGTCGCCAGTTCCACAATGCTGCTAATAAAGGGTTAGGAAAACCAATCATGGATTGGGAGACATATCAACAAATTTGGATAGATAAAGATAGTGTTAGTTTTTGTACCAAGGGATGTGGAGACAAGAAAGAAAAATATGGTCCGGAGGAATTGTCCGCAATTAATTTTACTCGATTAAAAAAGGTTGGTCTTAGAGACCCCGAATTAGTTCAAGTTAGAAAATCTGATATGCCCCCCAAAGGGACCGGAAACTTGACTTTAGTAAAAAGGAAAGGCGGATACTCTTAAAACAAAATGGTGGATGTCTCAGAGGTAGTCATGATTACTGAAAAAGTTGCTCTTCTTAAAGACAAAAAATCATTATCCAATTCCGATGTAAACAAACTAATGTTAATTTGCGGGAGACTTACAGGCAGTCTCAGAGTGTGTTCTCATGATCCACATACCCTCGAATTTACGCAAAAAGTGGATGAGCTTGTATTGAATAATAATGATATTGGAAAATTATTTTATTTTATCGCTGTGGCCGTTGAATTATTGGGCAAACAATATTCTGGAATCACTAGATCTGCCAGGAAGAGATACAGATCCCACAAAAAGAAACATTTCCACAAAGAATTCGAAGAAGAAGAATCTAAGGACGAAGAGGAAGAATCTAAGGACGAAGAGGAAGAATCTAAGGACGAAGATGAAGAATCTAAGGACGAAGAACCTAAGGTAGAAACTGATGAGAAAATATCCACTAGGCTCGATTAATTAATATATTAATTAATATATTAAGTTACAGGTAATAGCTTACCTCAGTGATGGCACTGAAGATCTGCTAGATCGCGCCATGACATTTCGAGTTGTAGCACCGTTGGATTGGTTCTGCGATGGTGATTGTTTTTCTCCAGAGGATTCGCCAAATGACGAGTCTGAACTCGAGCTCTCAGTTTGAGAAGAGTCTGATGACTGTTGAAGCCCCCCTAATGTAGATTCATTTTCTTTTAATCCGTCTCCCGTAGACAGTCTCGACATAGACTCGAGACTTCTTTTATATTCTTCCATATATTGGTCTTTGTATTTATCAATGGTATCGGCCTGACTGGAAGTCACATTGGCTTTTCTGTAGAATAAGACAGTGGCTTCCACCGTTTTCATTGGAAAGGAAATCCCCATACCACCAGAGTAAAATCCAAGGGTATAAATAGGAATAAATTTCATTTCAACATTCTCCAATCGAGACCAAGGAATAATGTTCCCTTCTAAATCGACAAAAACAGTCCTGTCAGCACCCACGCTGAGTTTATTGTACATAAAAGGGTCTCTTTCATAATAGAATTTATTGGTAACTTTATCTTTCTTATATTTATATAACTTAGGGATAGAACCCTTAGCCACATCAATGTTTTTGAACCCGGGTTTCCCGATGTCTTCAGCGTATTTAGCCACAAAATCGCACATGGTTTCGTGTAAACCTTCGAGCGTTTCGTGTGTAAAGAATTTAATATCATCATCATTCTGAGGCAAGGGAGAATAGATAGAATAACTAATATTTTTCGTAGTCTCATCTACTAATTGAGAGATTCCGAATTTGGAGTACAGGATAGGTCCTTGAAATCTGAATTCTTCATATTCAGGCTTTTCATTTTCTTCTTTAATTTTATATTCAGCACTAGCACCTAGATAAGTTTGGTTAGTCTCTTTCCCCGGAATTTGCCGAGTTGAAGGTTTGGGACAAAACACCGAACTCAAGTTTATATCATCATAATTGACCTTGAATTTATCGCTAAAAATAGCTTTTTGAGGTTTGGTTTGGTTAGTAGCGGCCATTTGGTTTTCTAAATTGAAACAACGTGAACGAGGGGTAAATAATGTTTTATTGTGTCTATTTTAAATAATATGGTTATTCTTTTTAATGATTATCGTTTTCGGATTTATCTTTTTCAGATATAATCAAGCTATCGTCCATATCAATAATAAATTATTCCATATTTTCTTGCGGAATTGGCGATACATTACTGGGGGTATCTAGGTGAATAACTGATGTGGTTGGAGTGTCAGCCGAAGATCCAATAATTTCAGGATTGGAGACTATTGTCGTTTCGATTGGTTGACTGGACTGAGATATACTTTCGGATATAATCATTTCACTATCAATATTAACAACATCGGGGTGCTCTCGTTTGGCATCTGAGATCATCTTGTTGGCTTCGGAATCTGTTACCGGTTCTGGGATTAAGCCCTTGACGGTATCTTGGAGATCTTTGTCTGATAAAAGACCTCCTACCACTTCCTTTAGATCACCTATATCTTTCATATCCTTGAATTTCCCCGATACTTTGTTAATTACTTTCTTAGATTCTGGATTATTAAACAATCCGCTAATGGTCTCTCCAATATCCATGTCTGGGGGCATCATAGGGGCCCCATTACCACCTTCTTGGGACATGCCACCTATCGCCTGGCTGATATTACTTAAGTCAATGCCTTCCAGCGCCGTATTTAACATAGTCCCCAGGTTGCCCATTCCGGCCATTGGGTTTGGATTAGTATTTGGTCTGATATCTGTGTCGGGTAAATCAGCTTTAATTTCTTCCCGGTAAATATTAAGTTTTTCCATGTCTTCGAGGGGAGCTATTAATGAGAAAATTTCCAGTAACGGAAAAATAATTTCTTCGGGCAAATATACATTTGCGGCCTCTTCATCTCTGTTAAATTCAGTAACTTCTTTTTCGGCCTCCCTAGCTAGGTCCAGCGCGTTTTGATAGAAAAATGATAAGAAGATCGCCTTTCGACGTTTTGTCTTATTTCTGGATGGATATTCGATAGTAGCCTTGCTACTACTGCCAATCCAGGTTTCTTTCTTAGACAATATTTGATATCTTTTCTTCATGTAAAAATCTTCAAACAATACCATTGTATCTTCAGCGCCTATCTCTTCGTACGTATTCATGAATTGTTTGAAACCGTCATATATTGGATGTTTCTTTGGTATAGGTTTTCTAGCCGAAATGGCTTTCTTAACATTATCACAACTCGTGAAAAGCTTACGAATGTTGTCCTCAAATGTTACATATTTATTCGTGTTTTCAGATAAAACGGGTTCTTCGGCAGCCATAGTTTTAAAACGAAATGTGACTATTTATGAGGTAAAATATCTCGGTTAACACAAAAGATATCACGATGGATACTACTCGAGTAATTTTATCAAGTCACTTAAGACAATCTACTTTTGTCAAGGATGGTATTATCGTTTATAATAATTTTAATGATAGTTTTTTATTGATCAGAAAGACATCGAGCGAATATTATACCAACTTGATACAGGGGAAATATAGAGTAGGGTTACTTCCTATTATGATAGATCAATTATTACCGAAAGAAAGAAAAGATTTAGCTAAATATATAGATGGGGAATTGTTTAATAACAAGGGTAGGACGACTTTAGTATTAGCTAATAGATTAATAAGAGATAAGGCGATAATAAATAATTATTTAAAAATTGCAAAAAGTTCAGAATTGTCAAATTGGGAATTACCCGAGTATATATCTAATTTTAACAATATATCGAAGCCTTTACCCGAAACCATAAATCATATTATCGGAAATGAGGATATCTTATGGAAATCTGTTAATACAATCAAAAGAACCATAATAATGATTAATAGAGATATCAAGGTCGTTAATTATCATATTATCATCATAGATAAAAAGATAAAAGATGATAATATTAAGTGGATTAATAGCCTAAAGGACATCACTAAAGAGGAATTTGAAACTGAAGTAAAGAAATTCATAAAAATTTCTATGAATAATACTATTAATATAAGCTCTGAAAAAATTAATAAAGGAAAATATATCAAAGAATATCTGGGTCAAGGATCTTATTCCGTACTGGAATCAGGTCATATTATAGTTATTGTTAATGGTGTAGATGATCACTGTGCTGACTTAAAAGATAAGTTGAATAATTTAGCAGGAATATATGGAAAGTATTTCAGATATCATTTTCTATGTTATGACAATAGTAAAGATCTGGTTATAATGATACATTGATTAAAAATAAAAATGATCATAAAACCAAGCTATCTCCTTTAAAATAATCAATTACGTTTTTTCTTTTTCTTCATTTTATCCAATCTTTTTCTAATATCCGACACATCGTCTTCAGATTCACTCGAATCATCAGATTCAGATTCAGAACTAGAAGATTCGGAAGAATCCGTATCAAAGCTAACTTCTTTCTTTTTAGTTCTCCTCTTTTTCTTGGTAATCTTCTTTTTGCTCTTAGGGAAATTTACATCAATTATATTTTTGCTGTTTAATTCATCCGTAATTATTCCTAAGCATCTTTTCAGATACTTAATCTCCTTGATCATAGTTGACATATTTTCGGACAAGTTATTGATCGTGCCCCCGTGTTCTTTCAGGGACTGATTAAGCCAAGGTATAGCCTTCTTGTGTTCCCGGAAATCTCCCATCTCTTTGATATTTGTCGATAGGACATTCTCTAGATTAGTTACCTTACTTTCTAGAACAACTATCTGCCTATAAAAGAATATAGCCAAACAGATAATTATCACTGTCAGAATTATACATCCAACGATCGCGGGTTCTTTGAGTGTATCCATTTTTATTACCGGAATTATCTCTTAAGTAATTATTCACCCAAAATAAACATGGCCAGCGAAAGTGACAGTTACGATGAATTTTCTGATGAAATTGAAGGAGATGATTTTTCTCACGGAGAAAAGGCAGAGTTAAAAGAAGCTCTAGGGGAAGAGTTTTCCAGCGAAGATAATGATTCGTACGAAGGCCCTAGCTTCGATACTAGCGAAGATGAAGATGATGAAGAAGATGATGGACCTAGGAAACCTATGGTTTTACCTCCAGGTGTTAACATGTCAAAATTATTTTCTAGTGATGCTAAAATATCATCTGTTCTGCCTAAAGCTGATATGCCCCCTCCAATATCTGACGTGAACGGTTACTCTGATGGAGCGATTAATGGTGGAAATAAGAGAATAATAATCAAAAGAACACCAGCTAAGAAATCCTCAAACGATCCGGTCCCGCCACCGGTGGCGGGACCCAAAATTAGGTTAGTACGGAATACTAATAATGCCGGCGGGCGTGAAGCTAAAATGAAAGAAGAAAGAATGAGCTCAGCAGTTAAGACAATCAACAATATTTGGGATAAAGGTGAAAATTAAACTATAAAATTAATATTTTATTAATTAATAAAATATTAAAAATGGCAAACAGTCAATCGTTTACACAGGTACCTACAGTGACAAGGGTGGTCTCGTCTCCACATGTTTCAGCACCAGCTTCAAGAGCTGGTGCTAGGACAAAACCTAAGGCTCTTTCTCTTGAAGAAAGATCAAGAGCCGCTCAAAGTGCCGTCTTTAATCCCCTTGATAATGATGATGTGTTGGAATATATGGTCCAAACAATAGGGGAAACACATTCCGAATATGCTATCAAAATTAATCTAATATCAAGTGTATTCTCTTCCAGAGGTATAGGACCCAATAGAAGCGAAAATTTATCTAAAATAATTTTAAATAAATTCAGATATGGCGTTGAATATTCCCCATATACAGAGGATATGATTAATGTCGCTTTACAACACCCTTCCGATTCTAGCATATCATTTGCTATCAAGGCAAAATATCAGGCCAAATATGATATTTAAAAGAATAAAAACTTATATTAATTAATATAAGTTTACATTTGCCGATTCATGTGAATATAGTGAGCGATTATCTTTTGCAATTTAGAAGGTAAATTTATCCACAGTGCTTTGATTCCTCTTCCACCAGAGAAAATAGTACTATTATAAACAGGATTCGTTGGAATATTACCCGTGGTAAGAATAAAATGGTGTAACATTAGGGCATAGATTATTTCAGTATGTTTTATATCCAGATTGTTAATCGTACGACATATTATTTTGTTATCTATGAGCATATCTGAATCTAGCTGAGACAATTGATCATATAGCTTAAATGGGGCATTCATTTTTGTTTACCGTATTTTCTTCTAGGAACTATTTTCATTTTCTTTTCATTTTTAATTTTGGGTTGATTATATGTTGGGCTTGGATTAGATTGCGGATTAGAATTATTGAGGCTATTTAAGCCTCCAGGTACAATTACCTCATTAGTTATGGTTGTTTCGGATGCTACGTTTTCCAGCCATTTGATTATATGGTCAGGATTGAGCGGATTATATGTTTGTTTTGACAGAGAATATTCTCTGTTATTAAATACACCATTCAATATTTTAAATTGGGATCTCGCATCTTTCCCTGCCACGATGTCTTTCCAGGCATCGGCACTTGCATAAAATATAAATGGGTACCACATGTTTGAATATCCTATCATTTCGGGATATTTTCCTTTTTCCCCGTTCGGGGGCTTCCACATTTCATCTACTTCATATTCTATATAATTTATTCTCATAGCTTCGACACGTCTCCTGATTTCAGGTAATGAAGAGGTTAATTTTTTGCAAAAGCCACATGTTTTTCCTTTTATCACAACGAGAACACCTCGGTTATTTCGATCGTTAACGATACTGGCCATGTCCTTTTATATATAAATATTACTTTTATATATTATTATGAGAAGGATTCCTGTGCCGTTTTAATACCGTCTAATATCATTCTAGCTTTATCGCTCGTAGTTACACTAGTACCTATCGTGTCCATAAGATTACTTTTTAGGGCCAAATGACGGCACTTGGTGGACGCTTCTTCTATATTTCTCCTGGTCATAGCATGAAATGTGCAATGGAAGACATCATGTATGTATATTAACGGATTTGCGTAACTTTTATCTCCAACGTCGGTTTCTACATAAATACCCAATATGTTGTTTTTGCCATCGTCCTTTACTAGAATAGGATAGGGATCTGCAAAAGCTCCGTCTAAATATATATCCCCATTATATTCTGCCATAAAAAATATACCTGGTATATTAATTGATAGCATAACAGCATCTAAACATTTGTCATTAGGAGAATTTTTATAGGAAAGATATCGTCTATCCATACGCGAAAGGTTAAAAGAGACTATAACTAATTCTTTACCTGTCCTTTCATATAATTGTTTAAAAGTAGGGATATAACCTATTTTATTTATTATTGCTCCATAAAGAGCGTCCCTTATTTTCTGAGTTGAAAATAAGCCATAGTGTTTCCTTAAATTATTAACTAGAATGATAAAATCTATATTGTCACTTTCTAAATCAACAATATTAACATTCTCGACGGCCAAATAAATAATTTCTTTGACAGATAAGCCTATATTGTGCAATAAACATATCATGGCCCCTACTGAAGTGCCTGTATACGACTTAATATTATTCAGTTTACCTTCGCTTTCCAAAACATAGACAGCGCCTAACTCTATAAATCCTTTTATACCACCCGCTCCTAATGTCAGAACATCTATGTTATCGTTCATATGTATTTACTAATACATATTGAATTTTTTAGGAATATGTATTTCTAATAGACCGAAGAAACGATATGCTAGTGGTGCTATCCGAAGTTTCTTCGACTATGTCGACATTATTGACGTCGCACCAGGCTAATATTCCCATCAAACCGAGATATTTATGGGGGTCTGACCAAATAAAACCTTGACCTATTATTTGATGTGAATCTATTTTGGATCCAAAATCTACCTTCGAATCGTTGAGATGAATCAATTTAATTTTACCCAAACTATTGTAGACATTTAGTATTTTGATGGATTCATCATAAGAATCCCATTTAGTTACGCCGGCCGCAAAAGCATGTTGTGTATCAATACATATTCCCGTATTGGGCCGTGAAATATTGTTTATAAAAAATTTCATTTCGTCTATGGTACTTCCATGTTGAGTACCGGCACCTGCTGAATTTTCAAGTAAAAGGCATCCCACGGTGGTTAATCGATTAATATTGTCGACTACCCGCTGAGGTTCTCCGATAGCACCGCAATGAACTATACATGTCGCGTTTAAGTCGGATATTTGAGTTAGAATATTATTAAGCGATTTCACGGAGGCAGAAGCTACATTTGGTTTGATTGCTGACAAATTAATATTGATAGGAGAATGAATATGAAATGTCATAAGCTTTTTCTCCATGAAATCTCGACTAGCTATAATATCGCCAATCATCAATTGCCATACCGGTCCAGCTTTACCACCCAAGTAAAATTGACATGTTCTGTTGTAATTATTGTGAGAATCCTCCAATGTACTCAGTAATGCATCGGAAAAATTAGCAGAAAATCCAACACGATTTCTGAACAATCTAACGCGTTTACCAGCGCATGCCATATATTTACGATATTAAGATATAGTTTTCCATCGATTTTAATATTATATTTATAATATTAACGTCTCCTATTAAAACCGAAAGTTTCAAGTCCGTCTGAGTACAAAGTACTATCTGGCTAGAAGGCCTTCCAAAAAATTTCACAATAATTGAAAGTAATGACGATCTAAACAAACTAGGGACTTCAAGACTGTCAAGAAGTGAAGGAAAAATTCCTCCCTGTCGAGTGGTGAAACTCCCTTGGTTATCGGGAAACTTGATCGTCTTGTTCTTCCTTACAACATCAAATTTTCCATTTAAGAGGGTTTTCTGGCGTTATCGAAAATTCTATTACTTAATAGAATTTTTTAAATGCTAAGAGCTAACTGGTGGGGGATTAAATCTGTATAGATTTACATAGGATTTAATCTCCTGCGAGATGCACGGGGGCTACCTCCGCTGGAAGCAGCTGCTACAGTTGCACGGGGGCTATTTCCCCGGGGGCTACCTCTGAAGCTGCTGTAAGAAGGAGAGGGTGTTGGGGTCACAACAACTGGAGAAGGCCCTGCGGAAAAGTTGGCAGTAGAAGTCATTGATGCGGGCCTACCGGAAGATCTGGGAGATCTGGGAGATCTATAAACAGGTTCCATCTTGACAGCTTGTCCCTTTCGGTATGCAGCGGGAAGCTCTACAGGTCCTCCCGACTTACCACGTGGGGATCGGGCGCTCTTGCGTTCTTCCATGGCCCTGCTCTTAGACTTCCATTCGGCCTCGGCTCTATCGATAACATTCCTATCAGCACCGATGTGCCTAAAATACAAACGAACACCCTCAATATTGCTTGAGACAATATTATGATCTGGGAGATACACCATAGATTTAGCGGAATCGCTGGGTTTGTAACAAGACTTGGCTCCGGACATATCTTCTTTCAAGCCAGTAACATTCAAGGCTTTTCCGTCTCTCCCGCAGTTATCAGCACGCTCCCTAAGATTAGTCTTAATAGCACCTCCTCTTCGTCCACCCTTACCTTTCTTGGCAGGGGTAGCGGCGACCTTGCTGCCCTTAATAGGTTCAACTTTAGCGACGGTACTGATCTTGTGGGCAAGAAGAGCCAAATCGTCCAGAGTAAGTGTCGTATCGTAGACTTCAGGGGCCTTTTTGGCCTCCGCCTTTTCTTGTTGAATCATGGCTTGCACGATGGGATCATTGATATTTCCAACACCAACAGCCTTGGGTCCCCTAATGGCGTCTCTGACATCGCTTTCGGTGTAATTCGCCTGTAACAACGCGGCTCTGATGTCATTCTCAGTACCGGTGATGCGCCACTTAAAATTATAGATGATATCCCCTTTACCAGCACCGAGAAGAAAGTTAGGAAGACCAGTAACTTTTCTGTTGGAAGGTTTAGTTTTGACGGGTTGTCCCTTAGCATCGTATTGCCGAACGACAACAAACTCGTGTTTCTTGTCGGCCTCCTTTTTAAGGTCTCGATCATATTTAAGTCCTGGGTTGCTTTTCTGATCAGACATTTTTGGAATGATTTTAATTCTAACTTAGGTTTTAGAATGTCCCGATAATTTGCTTTAGCGCGTTCTCTTTGTTTGAAGATGCCACTTGTTTATTTAAGCCGTTTTCTTGTTATTTTGTAACGAAAGACAAAAAATTTATAAGAATAATTTTTTTGTCTTTACTTGTCGGAAAATAAATTTGTGTCCAAGTTGAAAAATGAGCGGGTGCCGGTGTTTTATTCCTTTTATAATTTTTGCGATAATCGTAATTGTAATAATACATGGAATCTTGATCGCCAATATAATTTACTTTGCCAGGCTAAGCGATGGTGCCACGTTGACATCCACTGAAATTAGTTCCATGATATGGATCTCTGCAATCATATTAGCGGGTGCTTTCGCGTTGGTAATATGGGCAATTTATCTGGTAGTTAAATGCAGTAAGAAAACTTTCTCATGTGATAAAGATGGTCATGTATCCAAGACATCACAAGAAGAAACGCGAAGTCAACGGATGCAACGCGAGCATGGGGAACAATTGACTCGCAGAGATAATCAAGGAAGATTCAGAAAATCGGATGATGTTCCGCAAGCACTCGAAGCACTTCAAAGACAAGGAAGATCATAATAAAATGGGAGCAGTAGGATCAGCAATGATATGCAAGCATTGCAAGCAAGAAAAATGCAACGTTGAAATTACATATCAAAAGCCCGATTCTTTTGGTAATGAATTATCTGATTGGAAAAATTTGGATAAGATCACCGGGATATCATTTGGACTTTCAGGGTTCAAGCCGGGTAGGAAAGGACCAGTATTTTTCACTAAAATGTGTCTACCTTGCTATAAGAAAATGAAGGAAGATGGACCATTGGATATTCCAGATATATACAAACCCGAGGTGGAAATATTGAAGGAAGGTAATTATTATCTACAAAAATAATGTATAACTTATACATTAGAAAGAAGATAACCATTGACAAATGGGAGTAAAAGAATCTTGTCTATTGTGTAGGGCACCCAAGTCGAAAGAATTGATGACTGGGAGGAAAGCAAATTGGAACTTTTTCGTGACTGGGTTCATTACTTTAATTTCAGATATCCAATGGGCTATCGCAAAATCAACGCGAAGCAGCTCATTGAAACTTTGATGCACCAAAAGGGCGTTATCATGCAAAAGGGAGATAACATTAAGGGATAATTAAAAAAATTCTATTAACTAATAGGATAACTATTTACGATATCTATCTATAATATTCTTCAAATCTTTTCTGTATTCTCCGTTCTCTTCGTTTTTCTTTGATATTAAGCAAGTATAACGATGTTTTTTCAAATCACCCTCTTCTTCATCTCTGCGTTTTTCATATTTCTCTATCACATATCTACCCACGTTGTTCAAACAATCTCTTCTTTCGAAATTTTTGTGAAAGGGATCAACTCCCAATTGTAATAGCTTTTCAGCGAATTGGAGAGATATTTTACATCTTGCCAGAAATCCCAATAAATTGTCCCCTTTCGATGTTAAAATATTGATATCAGAACCGGCTTCTACCAATACATCAAAAATATTCACCTTGTCACAAATCATAGCCAATGATAGACCACAAGTATTCCCCGAGAAAATATGATTTATATTATTACAATTTTCCGAGATAAACTTTATCATAATTATATTATTATTTTCCGCGTAACGATCGGTTATCGCTAGTGTTAAGAAACTATGACCCGATTTGCAGATATAATTAATATCAGCTCCTTTCTTTTCCATAAAAAATTTTGCCATTTCCACGGACCTAAGTCTATTCATAGAAATACCCAACAAAGTATTATAAAATCTTTGTCTTAATTCCACTTCATCCAACCGGAAGAAGAAATGTCTGATGAGGTACGATTCTATCTCGTCCAAATTTTGCTGATCGAGCCTTTCAGCAAGCCCTACCAAAATATCACCATTGAACATCAGCAAAAACGGTTCTAGAGAAATGCCATCATTATCCATCTCTGATATTTTATATAATCACTAATATCTTCTAGTAGGAATATAATATACACTATTATCGCCACATGTTTGGCATGACATCCTCCAGTATTTGTCGGTCTCTTCCCTACTTTTATCATCTTTAGGTATTTTGAAATCACATACTTCATACGGATACCCCAGTAACTCAACGATCTTAAAAGCTCGAAAAGGAATAGATATACTGGAACTTCGAGTCTTATTTTCTATCTTAATATAAGCCGTCTGGGTAATATCGTAAATTCTCATAATTTCATCTTCATCATTACCAAAATCGGGCAGTTCCCACCCCCAGTAGTCCCGGCAGATCAGATATACATCATCATAATGTTCAGGGAATCCGCAAGAATTTAATGCTTTTAACATCATATCGAGATTGGTTCCCACTTTAAATTTCTTAGAGTCAAAAGCTCTCTCTCTGATCGTACCCCCTATATCCTTCCTCTCCTTGATAAAATATGTGTCCAGTTTTGCATAGATAGATTTATCTATAGTTTCACCGTGCTTACCCTGAATTCTACGTATGAATTTATAAAAATTAGCTCTCTCACTATAATCTCCATGAGATGTAGAAATATTCTTAGTTATAGACACAAATTTCTTGGGACACCTATTGGCTTCGTTTTCAACTCGACATTCTGGGCACCTAATAATTCCATCATGCTCTGGGGCAACATCGGTCAAATCAAAACTACATTCCACACAACAGAATTTGGAAAGCAATTCTATATCAAAACTTATACTAGTGTATTTCTTGATTATCTCTATTATGAATAACATATATTTAGTCAATTCTTCACACTCTACTTCATTATCCTCTTCTCCGAATATTTTTTTATCTAGAGATTCTGAAATCTCTTTAAACTTCTTCATTCTGGGAGCTATCTCGTTTAAATAAGCTTCTTTTTTACTGGAAGATGATATGGACGATATCTCATCGTCCAGTAATTTGATTTTATCCAATGTATCGCGCCTTTCAACTAGCGTTTGATGTGAACCAATCAAATTATTCTGATATTCCAGCTTCTTCACAAGTGCGGGTATTCTTTTTTCCTCATTGGAAAAGAAGTTCATTGCAAAACCATGTATTTTATTCATATCATATACAGACATAATCTTAACTGAAATAACCTCCGGGACATACTCTAGTTTGTCTTTATTTTTGGGTATTAACTCGTAGGTATTATTCTTTCTTCTTTTCTTATTAGTGAAGAAATGTCCCGACATTCTAACTCATAAATATAATTTATATTTAAGCATTTTCTTCTTATGTGATGGGGTATCGTGTTCTCCCTTATTCTTTTTGAGAAGGCACGTGTGATGATATCTATTCACCTTTACGAATAGATATCATCACACGTGCCTTCTACCATCACGATAATTAAAAATGTTTTCTTTCTACCCTTTTATATATTGCGATAAAGTATCCAAATTTATATCTCCCCCAAAATGATCATCACTAAAATATTCCAATTTGCTTGGATAAAAAATTATGACTCCAGGGACCATTGCTTCGTAGCACCTTTCCATACGACCACGGACTACTTTTTTGTCATTTCTTCTTCTAAATATTTCACAATGCCTTCTTGCCAAGATTTTGTAAATTTTTTGTTACAAATTGCTTGTAACTCGACCTCGACAGAATCGTCTGTTTTGGGTTCAAACGCCACTCTAAGATATTTACATTTATTAAAATCGAGCTCGATTTTACCTGTTTTTTCATGAATGCTCGCATTCATTATCGTGATAATATCAACATCGACATGAACCGTATGGAGTTTCCCCATTCTCAAAAAATTTTGAAAAGACTCGTCTGTGAAGATGCTTTCATAGAATGAATCCTCCGTGATAACAAAATATGTATAACCAGGATCAAACGAATAGTCGTTAAAAATATCAAATTCAAAAATTCTGTCTTCTATCCATCTAGAAAGCTGCGGGTCCCATTTTTCCGATGAGCCTAAAGAACGCTCAGTCATTTTTTAGCCTTCTGTGCTTTTAAAACTTTCGGTTTAATAGGAGGCGTCGAGAAATTTTTCTGCTTACCGAGAAATATATTATCTAATATACTTGTTGTTTACGCATAAGCTTCGTTGAAAAACTTAATATTAATACTGTATTTTTCCCTGAGCGAGAAACATACTCCATGGGGGAATGTTTCGCCTGTACATGGATTCATAGAATCTTTCGCTAATGATTTCACTAAATCGCTCTCTTTTATCTTGTAAACTTGATTATAATATTTAGTTTTAACATTTATCCATACATATTCTGGCATATTAATAATAACTTTGGACATGTACTTTTCTTCTAAACACAAATCACTGACATTCTTTTCGGGCGAATTTTTACCTACTATATCACATAAAATAGTCTCATGTAGCATGATTGAATTCTTGATTATACATATTAACTTATTTTCTTCCGATTCAGTAATTAAATCGATATTCATTATCATGTTGGGATAATATGCATCTTCCAATGCTGATTTTAGTTCTCCATCGGATCTCTTCTTAATTAATTCGTCCATTATATCATTATAAATATAAGATATTCTAGCTATATAGCCTCTCTTATCTGTATACGTGAGTATACGAGCCACATACGGCAAAGAGTAAGATATAATTATTTCGCGCGCGTAATCAATATCATCATTTGACAATCCATCGTGTGTTCTCAACGCGGAGTTGATATGCTGTGTCAATCTGTTCATTTTTATTAGAAGAAATTATTCATTATCTATTGTACTAACTAACTTAGCCACCTTTTTAATAGTAGCTGTCGAACGACCAACTACTGTTTCAAAATTTTCTCTGTCGGGCTCATAGTTATACGTCTGAAAGTAATACCATAAAACTCCCGAGGCTACAGTCTGGGGATAATTGTTTAGCAAAAGAGGATTTTTACATATGACATTTCGACACAAATTAACTATCTCTTCTACTATTTCTGGATCCCTAATTTTCAATTCAAAACAATAATCTCCCGTTAATTTGACAGGGGAAGAAAAGGTCAAATTTGACCTTTTCTTTTTCTTGTTGAATGTACTAACTGCAGTCATAGTATCACCTTGAGTAAGATCAAAATATTTTGCTATTTTGTTAGGATCAACATCTCGATGTATACTTCTATACGCTCCCAGAGTATAATAAAATAAAAGATGTAATCTCTTTCTCTGCCGGCATATTTTAACATCGTCTTGTTTGTATAGCTCGTCGGCTCGAGCTATAATATCTTCCGGAACATTATATTTGGCTAAATCTGAGGCGATTGATTTTTCTTTGGGCTTGTTTTCTAAAAAAGAAGTGGAACTAAGCAGTCCAAAATTTTCTTCGTCGTAACTACTGTATGAATCACTCATCTTTAAAAAAAAAGATTTTCAAATAAAATGTCGGTCCCAATTGATCGATCTACTTTATCTGTGGAAGAGAAAGTTAAAATAAGCAACGACCTAACCGTAAAAATTGAAAAAGGATCGAGAAACCACAAAAAGATCGATTTGATACAATGCTATATCACTTCGCCGAGGGTAGTGGGTGTCCCTTTACACTATGCAGTTAATGTTTTAAATACAACCAACGATGATATTAATCATTTTCGACCCGAACTAAATTTTACAGGAAAGCTTATTGATGAACAACCAGAGATTGTTGATAGCGGATTGAATAAACTTGCCCACGAGAGAGCTTTTACTCTAGTCGCCTCCACAGGAAAAGGTAAAACAGTAATGGGTGCTTGGTTTGGAGCTAGGTTAAATTGTGTTACTTGTATTTTAATTGATAGGGTTCATTTAATAACTTCCTGGAAAACAACATTTAATAAATTTACTGATGGGACTGTATGGATAGTTGGCGATGAAGACCCCCCGGAAAAAATGCCCAATTACATAATATGTAATAATCTGAGAGTACACAAAATACCTGAACATATTCGGGTAGAGATATCACTGTTGATTATAGATGAAGCTCATAAATTTTGCACTAAGCAACGATTTGAACAAATAATGATATTTAATCCTATTTATATTATCTCAATGACAGCCACACCTAATAAAGATGATGGTAGTTTTGAAATAATAAATAAGTTTTCGGGTACTTACGAACGTAGATATTCATCCAATAAAAGAATAAAAGTATTTCGTGTTAATACTCCTTTGGAATATAGTAGAGTGATAAATGAAAAAACTAAGAAACTTGATTGGTCCGTTATAGACGAAGAATTACATTATCATCCGGTCCGTAATGGCATTCTTCTCAACTTGATTTTGTCTAATCTCGACAGAAAGATTATGGTTTTTTCTGGTCGGGTCGATCATGTTGATTTGGTTATCGATGCTCTTAAACATTTTAAAGTTAAATGTGACAAAATGTCAAGGAACAAGAAGACGTATTCTGATTCCAACGTTCTCATTGGAACCAGCAGTAAAATCGGTGAAGGATTTGATGAGGCTACATTTTGTCCCAATTTTTCCGGTATTCATATTGATATGATTATTATCTTTAACTCCTACCGTAGTTTGATTAGGCTGGAGCAAAACATCGGTAGAAGTCGAGCCGATTTTCCTACTATTTATCACATTGTTGATAAAGACAGTATCATTTATAACCAATGGCTTGGGCTTCGGAAATTCTACCTTGATCCTGAGTGTCCCATCAGAGCAGATATCAAAACTATTCCTGTAGAAGGTGAAGCTGTGTGGCCCTTCGACATTATGGGTAATTGGAATATTGATATTGTTAATACTGGCACTAATAAAACTAATAGTACCAGTATTGACACTGAAGATACCTCCGCGCTACCCGAAATAGGAGAAAATACAACTAAACCTAAAATAAAAGTTATCCGTCATAAGCCTAAGTAGTCTTTAACTATAATTTATAGTTAAGTTATAACATTATTTTACAATATAGCTTTAATGAAAAAATTAGCCATCGGGAAACTATGGAGTTGAAGTGCACCATACAACTTTGTGGCCTTCTTATAATCTTTGTCTATGTGAGCTCTTACCTGTTTCACGAATTGTTCATTATGGGTATTCCAAATTTTAACTCCTTTTTCTATTAATATAGGATTATTACCAGCATTCTGATAGGCATTAATCAATTGAACTCCGTTGGTCGTCAATAAAGCCATATATCTATCGATACCTTTCCCTTCAGACAGGGCTACTGCTATTTCTAAAGCTAAAGTGATATGTTCTTGAATTAATAATGTAATGTAGACACCCCAAGTTAATCCTCTTTCATCAATAATTTCCTTAATTTTATCGGCTATATTTTTGTCCTTACCTTCTAAGGCTTTTAATAAAGCCTCAGCTTCATCGTGATATTTCTCTGGTAATTTATACTTTTTCTTACAATATCTTAGCGCCGCATCAACAGATGTTCCGATATCAATTGCATTCAAACGATATTGTTCGAGGACATTGAGAAAACTGTCCTGATTGTACAGAAAAGACGTAATAGCTAGATTAGTGAAAGATGTGTGACTAGCCCATACCATATGATAGAGCTGGTTAAAATTACGAGGATGTTTTTTGGCGAATTTTCGCACTGTTTTATCGTAATAGTGAAACTTCATTTTATTATATCCATCAAAAATGAATAGGTATTTAATATCAAATAGATAAATTATGTCATCGTTGGAAGATAAGATCGAAGTCTATAAATATCAGGCCAAACAACCTGCGTATTATTTACTCGAGACGCGACAAGATCCACTTCCCTGGGATCCGGCTGGTCTTAGTAACGTATTAAAGAATCATAATAAGCAATTGAAAGCGATTAATCTGATGAAGAAATCAAATATATGTGATTCTGATGAATATATAAGTTATTTCTGTCTTTGCATGGATCTTTTCGGGAAAAAGATGGACAAATTTAGGGCACCGCAACATTTACAGTTCCGTGTTACCGAGAAGGCCATTGGATTGCACAAAAAGATATCACCACTATTACCTAACCATGAGACCATTGTTCATCGGGATGTAATCGAATATGGGGAGATTGTATTTATTTCGCCCAATTTTACAGATGAAGATGGCTCTTACGAAAATTTTGTAATGAATGTAGACGAATTAACATATGACAGAGATATGTCTAAGGTAGTATTAACCATTATTGCTGAAAATTATCCTGATGATACAATTACTAAATTACCGTTCGAAGAGATGATAGAGCGAGAGTTAGCCGATAGACCCAATTGGTTCAAAGAGGTGAATATTTTATAAAAGTATCTATAATAATATTATTTAATATTATTAAATAATAATGGGCAAGTGTAAGTGTTGTTCCAAAAACGGAAAATGTTCTTCTCTGACGGGACCTACTGGTACCGCAGCTACCGCTTCTTTCAATGTTGAGATTAGAGAAGGGCCTACAGGCCCAGCTATCGACGGGCCTGAAACATTACAAAATAATCAAACATTAGCATTTTTTAGTGACACCCTACAGTTCTCTGTAGAACCAGGATCAGTAGCAGTGGGTGCAGGAATTTATCCTCCGGAACCTAGAGTTAAAACGGGTCAATTGAATGAACTTAGATGTTTACTCCCCAATGAACCAGAACAATTAGGAACTTCCACTAAATGTGTAGCAGTTAATACACCTGATTGTTACCCCCTGCAGGCTTACAATAATTGGTCAACTAATTGCAAATTAGAGCTTGAAAGTGAAGCGAACAAAATATCTATCCCATCTCTCGGTGTGAAAGCTTCTTTCCAAATGGTTCCAACAGCCGCAGAATGTACAGCTGATCAAAATGCCGAAATTGTAAATGCTGGATATGAAAGTCCTCCTTTCTTTTTTGCCAGAACGGCCGCAAATAATTGGTACGGCGCGACTGCCGATGATGAATTTTTTTACTACTCTGTTTATGGAAATAGTAAATTTGCTGCCCTTTTCGGTTTCGGCGTCTCTTCTATATATGTTTGTAGAAGAAAATCTGATGCATCTCTAGTATGGGTGAAAAATATTTACAATTTTTTGGTTACACAAAGGCAAAATAATTTTTTGGGTAACGATATTGTATTATCTACAATGAATTTAGCTATTCATAATGACAGACTTTACACGACTTGTATGATTACTAACATAGGCCCTCAGCTCTTTTGTTTGGATAAAATTACAGGAGAACCTATTTGGAGCATCGCTTATTATACTCCAAGGACATTAATAGCTGGTACTACACCTAATATCGGGCAAAGTAATAGAGGACAATCTGTTATTAGTCCCACTGTTCCTTTTGGTACTTTTGATGGAAGTTTGTACATATTTCCATCGGTTCCCGTAGGAGAAGTGACCGTGGCTCTCGGAGATTTAAATCTTCAAATTGCTGAACTTGGAGAAGGTAGAATTAGTATATTTGTTGGCGTTTCTAGCTTTCAAAATTCTCTCAACCCTAGCTCTCTCTCGGGAGCTTTCGCTGAGTATTTGGATCAGGGTTATTTGATTAGAATTGATGATACAGGAGCTCTCCCAGTGATGATGTGGTCAGCTTCAACGTGTGCTCCTATTTTAGTAGAAGGAAATACCATTACTTCTGGGGGATTACCTTCTTTTGATCCCTTTAGGCCAGCGGCTCAAAATCCTAATGGTACAGTATGTATCTGGCGTGACAGCCCAGATGGATTCTTTGATCCTGCAGGAGATCCTACAGTAACAGTAGCTCCATTGGATTATACTCTTGCATCTGCCGCTGGAGGTTACCCTGGCTATCGACCGATTGGGTTTCCGACTACAGATAATTTGACTATACCAGTAACGTATAAATTTACCGTTCCTGCCATCGGTCCTGTAGATCAAACAATAGTACCATCTATCTTTTGGCTAGCTGCTCCTGGTATAGGAGCAGGAGCAGTAATTTATCAAAATGATATGACTACTCCCATTGCTAGAACCATTACAGATTTAGTAACTTTTTGGAACGCCAACTTAGGTTCTACATTCGTAGTTTGGGCCTATATTTCTGGTGCGGAAATCACTGCTTTCGATGCTGGCGCTACCCAAGCAAGTAACATTGGCCTTAGATATGTAGCACAATTAACTTCTGGTCACATACTTAACGCTCAAGAAGCCAAATCTCTCAATTACTATGGCAACAGTATCTGGGCTCAAGCCCCCACACTTGATTACAAGCATAATAAAATTTATCAAGGAACAGGTCAAACTCATGGGATTCCGTTAGACGAAACCTTCGCTTTAGCTGCCCCATCTATAGATTACTTTGATAGAAAACAGCCAGTTTTGAACGCTTTATATGGATATAGCCAGACTAATATCGCACCAATCGCTCCAATTATGACCTTGAGTGACATTCAAGAACAAAAAGATATTTTTTCAGAGGACACGGTAGTTTTTGCAACTCCTACTTTAACAGGGATTGCAGCTATGTCCCCTAGAGGTTTTAGGAGTTATTGTGATGCAATTATGTGCTGGGATTTATACTCCGGATCACCTAGTGGAACCTTAGATTGGGCATTCAGGACTTATATCTATGATGCTGAAACATTTGTCGGGGATGAACCTAATATTATAGTACTAGACGAAAGAGGTTTAGATGCTGATGCAAGTTCGGGTGTCCACTATTTTCAAGATATACAAGTAGAAGGTGGTAGCTTCAAATCATACGCTGTCGCTTGTACTAAAGGTTCTTTAGTATTAGTAGTCGATATTAGTGGTGTTAATTCTGCTGTGACTTTTGATCATACCAATCCCATTGAAAAGGGAATTGTTCCCACCGCCATATATGGCGGTTCAGATGGAACTCTTGGAGGGTCAAATTATGGATCAGCGCAAAGTTGTGGCAATCTCTTGATCACTTCCAACGCTAATGCAGCACCAGTTATTCGAACAAGTATTGGATTCGGTTCTCGTTCCCAATTGTACACCAATAATTTTAACCAAGGATTTGAATTTATGGTCACCCAGAGTGGTGAAATACTTCAAATACAAAATTCGATCGTGCAAGCGTTCGATATATCTAGACAACAGATAGTCTGGGAAACCCCTTTAGGTCAACGTTCTCATTCGGTAGAGACTTGTACTAATGGAATCGTATTCGGCATAAATGGTGACGGGGTACTTTTTGGGTTTGATATTGAAACCGGTAAAATTGTATGGAAATTGAATGTAATTCCTTTTGGGTGTGGTGGTGGACTCACATGTCCTATTTTTTGTGGAGACTGTGCTATAATCATTCCTAATTATAGTGTTGCCGGGACAGGTGGTGTGGGTGCTAATGGTCTCCTTTTGGCAATTGATACAGATAATCTACCAAAAACTACAGATACACCTTCTACTATTATGGACGATAGATCTTTTACTAGTTACGACATTAACCCTAAAGCAGATGGTACTGACCCCTTTCAGGCGCTAGTTATTGATGATGTAGTTACACACATTTGGACCGGATCCTCAGTTTTGGCATCGCACACCATCACCGGTACTAGTGCAACTTTTGTTGCAGGTTCTTATAATAGCACTGAGAAATCGATATTATTTGTCTCTCCAATTGTACAAAATAATCTTAAATATCTCTCGATAGATGTACTCAACAAAAATACCTATATTCTCAACTATCAATATTTCTCTGCGGGTATTTGGAATGCTAAAGCTGCAACGTTTGGTGTTTAAAAATTATGTCCGTATTAAAAATGCCGAACCAACAGAGCGAGAAAAAACAACAGGATAAACAAAAGGAGGTGGCCCAGGTCGAACTCCCTGAAAAATTTAAGCTCCCCAATGGAAGAGAGATAAACTTAGTCTTTCTTCAGGAAAGATTTAATAAAAAAGGTCATTGAGCCTCAATGATCTATTAATTAATAGATCAAACTATTATCACTCACCATTTGAATTAGATGAACATTGGGCTTTCACGTCCAAAATAAAACAAACACAGAAATATCACCCGATATAAAGGGCTAGATGTATTACCTAATATTTTTTATGTCAACCTTTGACATTATTAGCTGAATTCTTTTCTATCCTTTTCTTCATTTTCTTCCTAGCATAGGATCCTATTCCGTAACGCCACATCATATCAAAATCTTTTGAATATAATATTTTGCCTCGCATACAAAGGTCAAAATCGTCACAGATGGAGCTAAAATAGATCCAACAATCCCTGCATTTACACAGCATCCTCCAAACATTAATTTCGTCGTATTGAGCATAAAAAGAAAACCAATAAACTTCGATATTATCTAATTCCACAATATTCACATCAAAATTAGAATCTCCGTGATCACCAGAGACAGCAGGAGCTGTCCGATATTCCTCTAAAAATTTTCTCGAATTTTTAGGTTATTCAATACGAATACGTATTCGTAATCAGAAAATTCTTCCGTCATCACTAACTCCATTTGCTATTTATCTAAAAATTTCCCCTTCATAATCAATTTTGACGTGTGTAAAGGATAGATACTTATAAATAAATGGATGCTCAAGCCGACCGAAATGATCAAAAGATTAAGATACCCCGGGTTATTATGCAAATGTGGGATGATCATAACATCCCGTTTCGTTGGATAACTAGCCCAGCTTCGGTTAGAAAATACGTTTCTGAATGGAGATATGTCCTCCTAACGAAAGAAATATATCGAGATTTTGTACTTGAATATTTTCCTGATTATATATTTTATTATGATTCTTTTACCCATGATATTCAGAAGGCTAATGCCCTATGCTACATGTGGATGTACAAAGTTGGAGGAGTATATATGAGCCTAAATTATGAATTGCTTAAAAAACTAGATTCTCTCTTTTATCATGGTAATGGTGATGCTTACTTTGTACCTTCAACTAATAATAGCAAATGGTTCACCAATTCTTTTATCGCGGCCAAACCCGGTTGTGGGATATTCCTAGAATGCTTAGAAGCCATGAAGCTACTTACACCATGGTGGTGTTTAGATAAACAGAGTACAATATTATACACCACTGGAGCGGGGATGTTATCCCGAACGCTAAAGAAAACCAAGGCTCCTTTTAACACAATCAATAGCCGAGATATACCATCATGTTCGATCTGCGAAACACGTTGTGGTGGACCTGGGGCATACGTAACAAAGTTAGCCGATGAAATATGGGACGAATGGGATACGTATTTCTATAATGTAATGTATTGTAATTGGAAATGGATAGTGGTATTAAGTATTACAATTATTGTGATCTTATGGTTTTATGCTAAATTAGGGGAATATCCTAACCGAAAAATTTATACAAAAAGGAAGAACAAAAATAAGATTACAAAGGCAACAAACGATAATGACGAGGGTCGAAAAATAAAAACTGAGATATTATAAAACTATGTCGAATTACCGATCCAACAGTAGCACTAATTATGAGGCAGAAAATTCAGATTAATCGGAAGTTCCAGAGAATTTAAACTATTTGGAAAATGGAGCATGAGTCCTTTCCTACTTCACCTCAGCCAATTTCTCCTTCTGTGAGATTTTCAGCCCCCCATTCCTAGTGTAATTCAGCCTTTTCCCTCGATGTCTGGCCAATGGAGAATTCCTTCACCCCCTCCTTCTATAGTACCTCCTTCTGTGAGATCTTCTCAAAAATATTCTAACGTAAATTATCCTTCTCCTACGGTTCCTCCTCTGATAATTCCTACCATTTAACAAATTTCTTCAGACGAAGAAAATGATTTTTCAGATGAAGGTAGTCCTCCGATAATCAGATTATCTAGAAGAAGACTTTGATGGAAATTATATTATAAATTATAATATAAATGAACCAAACATTCCTGATAGTAATATGCGCTACTATTGTAATTATCATATTATTAATTGTGGCCATTCTAATATCTAGTCTCGGAAACCCTCACCAAATGTCTTCCAATTGTCCACTCGTTTTCATACATATTCCCAAGACTGGAGGTACAACCATAAACGAGATAGCTAAAGTTGAAGGTATTAAATGGAGATATAATGGAGATCGTAGACGCTATAGCTGCCAATGTAACACCTGGCACATACCTCCAAATGAAAAGATCAGAGAATTAAATATTCCCACATTTTGCGTAGTAAGAAATCCATATGAGCGAGTTATTAGCGAGTATAGGTTTAGAAACCATTTTACCTCAGTAGAATCCCTAAATGATTATATAGCTTGTCGGATCAAAAATTTAGAAAGTCCCGAGTGTATAGATGATTGTCATTGGATTCCGCAACATCAATATGTGACTTATTGCGATCATGCCTTGAAATATGAAAATCTCAAGGAGGATTTTGATAATTTAATGATTCAGTATAAATTAAAAATGAGAATGGATATACATCGTAATAAAAGTGAGGGTAAATCATTTCAAATTTCTGATATTTCCGAAGAAAATATCAAAAGAATTAACCAATATTATCGCAAAGATTTTGAAATGTTTGGATATGACATGATCTAGCTTTAAAATTGATGAATTTGATAAAATTTTGAAGATTAAATATGTCAAAAATGACCGGGAAATATGCCTGGTTAGTGGAAAAATTTATTTTACCTGAAGGGCAGCGATATCTCTTTTGTCGAGGGAATGAGATGCCCTGATTATCCTCATATCACGCAGAAATTTGAGGTAAATGCATTGGAAAATAATCACCTTGGCAGTACCCATAGTTGTAATATTCTATATAAATACCGAAACTCCGAATTCGAAGCATATCGTGTGTTCCCTCATGAATACTTCCCTGAATCAGCTCATATCACTTTTGGGGTGAAAGAAAGATCCTTCTTTCAGACAAAGACAGCTCTTGAAGATGGTGAAGGGAAAGTGTCTCTGAAGGAAGAGAGATAATCGGATTTGAGGTTCTATTGATTTAGAGTAGGATTGATTAAAAAAATTTATGTCCATTTTCCGATACACGAAAATATTAATTAATATTTTCGAATAGAAATATATAAGTTTTTTTCATAGTTAAAAAGACTCTCGTTAGAAACGACTATAAATAATCCAAATCTGATTTATCATGGATATTAAGGATATAACATCAGTCTCGACTACTTCCTTTGATGACCGGATCGATAACCTTCTCGCTCTCCTTCGAGCAGATGATCCTGACTACAACCCAGGAGTAGATCCCGAAGAAGAAAGATATTACATATTGATTATCGGAGATAATCCAATAACTGAAGATGAAATCAATTCTATTAATTCGAAATCTCTGAGATTTTTATTAAGAGAATATAATTCCATTTTTCATTTGGTAGGACTAAAAGGTGGATGGGTCCAGATTTTTCTTCAATATACAGGAGGTAATTATTATCGACTGTGGTTGGAATATGCACCTGACGATACCACGAGTCCCATGCGTCCCATAAGTTTGGAAATTAATATTGATCTAGTTGAAGAATTTCTGGAAGTCTTCAACTATAGATTTTACGACATCGGTTATCGCCATATTCCTGAATTTGTTCCCTGGAAAATAAAAGGTTAAATGTGAGGCTTATATTTTTCCAGGGGTAATTAGTAATCTCGGGTATCACTTCAAAAATTTTTACAACTTGTTCCTTTTAACCTCATCCTGGTATTTTACTGTTTTGGAATTTTGTTGAGGGGTCACCCTCTCAACAGAGAAAAAGTTATTGGCCCAGATTTAGCACACAATCACGTTCACCTTAAACATCGAGGATAATAAAAGCAATCACACAAATATAGTTACCAATCTTCACGGCAAATTATATTAATAATATAATTTAATATAAAATTATCATGGACGATACGTGCTCGAGTGGATCGGGGTGGATATGGATACTAGCTATAATTATCATTATCATTATCTTATTGTTATTATGGTGGTGGGCATGGCCGTGGTGTTGTACATCATGTAGTTCGGGAGGAAACAGAGGGATGTCTGGGAAGCCTAGACAAGTACAAACATTTCATGTTACTGTAGAGGAGAAGACTGAAGCACACCCTAATTATAACAGAGGTAGTAAGCTAGGATATGTTATCGATGGAGTCCAAGGAAAATCACTTACATTAAAAGCAGGTAATCAATATCGATTTATAGTTAGATCAATTGATCATCCTTTCTATATTGGAATCAACGAGAAGGGCAATGGTCCAGCTAATACATGTACTGGAACTATTGAAGTTACTGAGACACCTACGGAAAGCGGGTCGTTTCCTTTCATTCCCACTATGGATATGCCCCAACCATTATATTATTCGTGCTGTAACAACGAATACATGGGCTCATCCATCATAATTGAATCCTAAGCCCCTTATATTAATTAATATAAGATTCAGTAATTAGAAGAAAACTCGGATGCCCATATTATTACCGAATTATATCCTAATTCTTTTATCTCTTTCCATAGTTCTCTTATATAATTCTCCAAATGTTTTACCATTTACTCTATCAGAACATTCTTGATCATATATGTACTTACCGCCCAAGAATGTTCACCAGTTCCGCAATTTTTACCATCACATAATCCCGGTAATTTTTTGCTTTTAATATCTATCATATCTTCCAGTTTATGTATTGCACACCTGGCTCCACGAATGTTTAAATAATAACTGTAATACTATATCCAGATTTAATTATTTACTATTAAATTTTCTTCTCTGACAATCAAGACAATGGTCATATCTCTTTTTAACTGTAACAGATCCAAGCCACATTTTGTTGCATTTACAGCACTTCCAATGCAATCTTTTTCCGCTAGTTAAATTTAAAATTCCACATTTCTTATCTATTAATTCTTTTAAAATCCTTTCATGGTCGTTTATTACCTCGAATTTGATAAATTTATAACGATATGTACAACATGTATAATAATATATAATAAGAAATCTATTGGTCAATTAGGACCAATTCCTTATAGTGTGGATCGATATATACCATCCTATCATCGAGACCTAATAATCGAAACCTAAATTTTATTATATAAATATAGTCGAATATTTAAAATGGGAAATCAGAGTAGCTTAGAGAGCATTGTTTTACCTCCACAGATGCAATATCATGCGTGGAGAAGGATGTGTACATCCTGTAGTAGCAGATATGTCACATCTAAGCTGATGTTAAGAAATAGCAAGAGGCTCGAGGAAATGGAGGGGATAAGCACGGAAACAAAAAATAAAGAAATCAATGTAATTATCCCTAAGAATATTAGAGCTTCGATTGAAGAAATGAAAAGAGATTTAACAAAAAAATATCCCGGGCCATCTTGGGATGTTGACTTAAATTTATTTATAGATACAATGACAGAAAGAGAATATGGAATTTTATATGGATATACATATATGTGTGACTGTTGCATGGGGGAATTCAGTAGGAAACATTTTTCATCCGAAATAACATGGAATAGGCTGACACATGGAGAGTATATATGGGAAACACCAGTCCATAATTTTCATAATTATGAAAATTGACTCTTAGATATATAACTTTTTATATTTCAAAAATATGACATTATTGGGATCTCAAATGTACCTCCACCTGGAAGAGGGACTTGATGATAGTAAACCCTGGAAAGAATATGCTTTCGATACTAGAACCAAACAATGGCTAAAATCCACGTCAATTTCTAACTCCGTTAATAAGATCTTTGAAAGTTATATCTACATCGATGAACAGGGAGGGTAGTTTAAAACCAAATTTTATCATTACGAAGCCGCGCGAGACTTTAAGTTAAAGTTTAATGTTAAACCTGCCGGCCTCTACATCTTTGTGATCGAGAAACGGCTCAATCAGAAGATAAAATATTTATAATGAAGGGGATCTCTTGCTAAGACGTGCAAATGGGTCATCTTCGTTGATTAGATTTAGTGAAAATGATCTTCGTTCGAGCGAGTAATCAAAAAAATCTTTAATGTAATAATTATTTTTACGTATAAATTTATACGTAAAAATATTGGAATGTGTCCTTTGAACAAAATTTTATCTAGGTGCGTGGCGGGAATATGAATCGCACCTAAATTATCAACTATCTCGCAATTAATCTAACTCTATCAAACAATATATCTATTTTTACAATCCCCGTATTCAAAATTTTTGTTATTTTTTTGGCTTGGTAGTTACCCCTCCAATCATATCTGGCTCATGGTAAAACCTTCACATGATTTAGTTCTACACTTCTCTGAGGCCCTATTTAATTTTATCTGATTCTTTACATTTCTTTGCATTTTTTCGTTTCTTGATGCGTTAATTTGCAAAAAATATTTTTTGCACTATACCCCCGCGTTGTATTTTTTCTTTTATATTAAAATACGATGGGGGAGACCATCCACCAATGTAGTTATTTGCCCATGACAGTGTTAGCCCGCGTTTCCGATCAAGATGATTTTGAACTAGTTCAAAATCTATTTGAACAACGGACAATAGCTTTGGAAGAAATGGTCGAGGAGGAAGAGGTCGATGCAGAGTCAGTTCCTCAATATGAAACATCATTCTTAGCTAAGCAGAACAAAAGATTATCTTTAATAAATCCAATGAGAAGAAAGAAAGACACGTCGGGGTGTGAATCAGTGGGATTTCCCAACAAGAGGCCGAGCCAATGTCGTGATTTATCTCGAGGGAAAGAATCACATAATCATGAAAATGATTCCTCTCCTTCGAAGGAGAGGAATCATTTTCAGGAGCGAAAATTTGTTCGAAGTAAGACTAAATATAGCACCGTCGAAATGAATCCATATGAGAAAGAAAAAGGAAAGAAGAATATGACAAGGAACAATAGTTTTAAGATATTTCCTAAGGGCAAAGAAGTTAGAAGAAAATCTGATTCAGAGGAAGATAGCACCCATAAATCAAAATCTATTGTTCGCATTTCCCCCAAAGGTCATTATCCGTTCCCTACTAGTTTTTCTGTTCCGGTTAGTTCACATGGATCATCCAGTCCATCCAGTCCATCCAGTCCATCCAGTCCATCCAGTCCATCCAGTCCATCCAGTCCATCCAGTCCATCCAGCTCGCTGGCATTTTCGGGTGTCTCTATGTCTCCTAAAACAACGGACACGGCTAGCACTCTTAAATATTCCCCTGAAAGTTCTAGAGAAGAGGATTCACCAAAAGGAAAGAAATTTAGCTTCACACTTAATAAGGGCATAAAGACAGATTCCGAAAAAACTCCCGATCGCGACGAGTCTCCCCCTGGCGATCATGAGGAGAAGCCAATAATGCAAAGTGTATTGAAAATTCGAGGCGACACGGTCACCGATTCCGAAAAAATTGAAAAACCTAAATTCTCTGAAACCAAAACGGTAGCTACATCCAAACAGGAATCTTCTAAAGATTGTCAAAAATTTAAAGATAGATTCGCATCGGAATCGTCTTTGGCTTCTTCGAAGAAGAAAGGAAAAAAAAAGAGAAATAAAGGTAAAGATAGGTAATGATATTAATCGATTTGAATCGGAATATAGCGTAATGCCAGATACCTCCTCGATTACTGGACCTAGTGATACAATGGGAAAAAATTCTCACTATCAAGGTTTTGTAAAAAGTGGATTGTCGCTAGGTAGGAAAACCAATGATAAACTTGATATGATAAAGATGAAATTATACAATTCCCTGAATACAGCCGATATTCCCGGATCGTTAATACTGTGGAAACAGGCTAATTTAGCTAAACAATCAGATCCGGCCATAATTGAAGTATGGAATCATACCCAGAATTATATTATGTTTCTTAGACAGGTCCTTAATATTTATTCATTAGATGGCAAGGGAAAATGCGTTACATCAAGTGTGCATGTTGGGAAACATTTATGTAACGCATTCTGGAATGGATATTTTATGATATATGGCGATGGTAATTTAAATAATTATCTTCAACCATTTTATCGAGATCCTATGATTATTTATCATGAATTAACACACGGACTCATCCAATATAATTTTCCCTTGGAATATTTCGGAGAATCGGGTGCAATCAATGAACACGTAGCGGATGCGTTCTCGGTGATCGTTCAACATTACTTAGATAAATCGCCTCCTTCGGAGGGGCGATGGAATCCAGGATCAAAGATAATAACCAAACGTAATATGAGTTTAAGAACTTTCGATGATAGCGTTGCCTATGATTATGCTGAGCTAGGAAGAGACGATCAAGTTAAACATGCTAAGGATTTCTACGAGGAAGAAGAAGATTTTGGGGGTGTTCATATAAACTCAGGAATACTTAATCACATGTTTTATACTTTTTGCATGGAGTTAAATGAAAACATTTGGGATAAACCACTTAAAATTTGGTTTAATGCGTTGATGAATATTAGACCGAATTGCAATTTTGAGGATTTTGCTTCACTTCTAGCTGAAAGTTGCAATGATTTGTATGGAGAAGAGGCGCTAAATATATTAATTAAAGCATTGTCACATGTAGGTATAGTATAAAACGTATATTAATTAATATACAAATTTTTTTTAAATTAAAACATCACAATTTGAGCAATAATAACCTGGTTTATGAGAAAAACGCAATTTCTGCACATTGCCTTCTCCACATTTAGGACATTCTTCTTCGCAGACCCAACAGATGTTCTCTTCATGATAATCACAACGAGCTCCCCCTTTACATATAGGGCACCTGGGAGCACACTTTGAACACCACGTTGTTTCGCATTCACTTGGATGATCCTCTACTCCACAGGGAACCATGCAGTTAAGGCACAGCTCGATTGTACATTTATCGCATTTCACTCCGATACCACCGCTGAGCTCAATATCATCTTGTGTAGCAGAAGACTTGCAATTAGGGCACTTTTGGCCCGGTCTTTCGGCAAAGTATCTCATTTTATCCCGAAAAATAACCATTCATAATCATTTCTGATAACTAATAGATCGTATTTTAACAGGAGAACTTGCTGATCTGGAACCTTGATTACATTAAATTTATCGGAGCCAGTAAGGATTGTGGTATACCAGTGAAAATTAGTACTTGGTACTCCACTGTAATCCATTGCACAGCTTTGGGTGAGGAAAATGTTCGTTACGCTAAAACCAGTCTGAAAATTACATGGGATTAAAAAATTTTTAAAAAAAATATATAAGTTATATATTTTTTTAATATCTAAATCGAGCCACTGGTAGGTCTTCCACATACAATCTTTTAGTAGTTCTTTCAATTATTTTCTTGAGGAACTCCACTGGCTTGGACGCGTTAATGGCCGCATCTACAAATAGAATATTGGATAGCTCAGAATTAGCCCCCATATGCAAGGCCTCAAAAGCTTCATCTCCTATGAATATATATTCATCATCGTTCGTACTACAAGCCTCCACAACTGGTTTACTTAAGTTGGGAGTCATTACCATTGATGAAATCAATGGTGTTATAATGTCTGAACCGTTGGAAGGTGTGAACTTAATATGTGATTTTTTAATCTTAAAAAGATAACCATACTTATTTTGCACTATTATAATGGCTTTTCTGCCATTCATTTGAATAGGAATTATATCCAAATATTCATCCTCTCGGTGCATATTTTCAAGTATATATTCCTTGCATTGCTGAATCGTTTTACCAACTAGATCATCGTGATCTATTCCACTGCGATGAGAGATCACCTTATCATTAGATAAGGTGACAGACATGGAGCCCATTTCGGTAACTTTCTCGGACTCTAATACGCGATTGGTCACAATCCACTCACGGCCAATTTTATTCCATGTATTAGTAGCCGTGGGGAAATTAGCACCGGATCCTGCACCGAGTGAACTAGTGGGTCCCATCATTCCTCCCATAGCTCCAGCCCCGGGCATCATTCCCGTACCGCGACCAAAACTCCTTGGTCTTATGTCGGCTCCCGTAGACCTGGGCATCATCCCTCCCATAGCTCCAGCTCCAGGCATCATCCCTCCCATAGCTCCAGCTCCAGGCATCATCCCTCCCATAGCTCCAGCTCCAGGCATCATTCCCGCACCGCGACCGAAACCTCTTGATCCCACGCCAGCTCCCATTGTCCCAGCACCAAATCTCATTGATCCCGCACCAGCACCAATTCCCGCACCAGCACCAATTCCCGCACCAGCACCAATTCCTGCACCAGCACCAATTCCTGCACCAGCACCAATTCCCATTTTCTTATTCACGAGCGTCCCATCAAATGTATTCAAATCTAAAACACTTCCGTTTGATCCACCTATTTTTTCACGTCCAATTGAACCCACAGATTCTATATCTTCAATAACTTCTTCTTTTCCTTTGGGATTCATATGTATTATTTAATACATATGTTTATACATTTAAGATACTGTGTTTTTCCTAGCACTCTTGGTGACAACTCCTGTGAGAACTTTTCTTTTCTCGGAAGGAAAATCTTTCACCGAATTAGCTTTACGGGCGCCGAACGTGTTGCCTGAAAAATGACATTCGTAGTAATTTTGCATGGAACTAGTAATTATAATAGAATTACTATGGAAATAGTTGTTGGTAAAGGCCGTTTTTATTATTTTTCCTTTAGTTACAAAAACACCGACGTCAAAAGAGTTACTGATAAAGGAAGATTCTTCGCAATTATCAGTAAAAACAACACTTGTATTTTTATTTTCTATTATATTATAATAGAAAACGCATCTTCTGATTCCTCGAAAGATGACCCAACTTTTAAACGTATTTCCATCAAAAATTGATGGACCGTTTTCTGAGCATGTCAACACTGTCGAGGATTCAAATATGTTTTTATCAACATCAAGACCAATCTTAGCTCCTGACAGATCGAAGCAATCGGCATTCTTAAGTAGGCAATCTTTCATCGCAAATAATATATTCGCGTCATTGTTCAAATTAAAGAAAGAATTATATCCCGATCCAATTATCTTAACATTTCGGAGTGAGACAATTGATTTTCCAGAAAATAGAAATAACACATCTTGATTTTCGGACAGTATTATTTCGCCTCCGTCAATGTATAGCTTAACATTTTCTCCTAACGAGATACAACCATATCCTCGAAAAATTATCCTGACATGTCCATTAATCACTAAATCTTTATTAATAAAAAGACATCTGTCGATAATCGCATTATTTTCAATAATATCAAGGTCATCTATCGCGTCGATAGAACTATCCGACATTTAAATTATATAATTTAAATTATATGGCCATTTATTTTCATATTTTAGAATCGATTGATTCCTTCGGGAGCAGGATAAACACCCACACCGTCGGACTTTTCATTTTGAAATTGATCATCTATTTTTTACCTTTCATATATAAACAGAATCTCTGTAATCATTTATCACACTCTCATGGCTGCCCCAGAACAATCTATTCCTACTCCTTTGGCTCAACAGCCTGTTCCAGGTCAATTGTCTTTGATTCACTACAAGGAATCATTAGCTATCATCGGCGACACCAAGCCCTGGAAAGAAAACATCAAAGCCCTCGGAGGTCATTTCAACAAGGGCCTTGTGATTGAAAACCAAAAGACCGCTGGTTGGTTAATCTTTGAGAAGGGACGGGAGGCTGAGATATCCGAATTCGTCCAATGGGTTAATAGCGGACGAATTCAGCCCCTGCCTCCTGTTGATTCGTCAGGAAGAGCTGGAGGTACGCCTCAGGTACAACTCTCAGGACCTCGTGCTAGAACAGCTATCGGTCCTCGCCTCCAGTATCAAACGATTACTTATCAAGTAGTTCTCCCTTATATCGGACAAGGTGCAATTCTCACCACGGGAGATGGTGACCCTGAGAAAATGTTAGTTGTGACAGGTCTCATGAATGACAGGCCTGGAGTGGTCGACGTGATTACTCTTAAAGATGGTGAGCAAATTGTGACCGGTGCGGTCGTAAGTGGGGTCTGGGAAATTCTGGATTTCGGGAAAGATCATGTTCTCACTTTCCATTGAGCTACTTTCTATCTCCTTAAAAAAAACTTATTTATTAATAGGTTTTACCGATTGACATTTTTGATTATCCTGGTAATCTATTGTCTGATGAAATCTTCAGATGATTGTAAGGGAATTTGGGGCACCATTTAATTTCTCCATTGTGATCATATACTTTAAGTACAGAGAAGAAGGATATTGTGTCTCCGATCGACGCACGATTAATTGTCTTGGAACCGTGTACCCATGTATGATCATATTCTTTTCCGGCAATTATAACAGGAGAGAGCAAAATCATTTTTTGCCTGTCTCGCTGTCTCGATTTTACAAACGGATTCTTATTTCTAATTGAGGCGACCGTTCCAGCTATGGATACGTGGGTCCCTCTAAGATAAGGAGGGATATTATTTGCGTTTCTACTGTCAACATAGGGCATATTGAGCGGTTGGAATTTCTAGAATAAAATTAAATTTTACCGAATCAATTTTAAAGATAGGAATTGTAAAATCTACTAGTAAAATGACCCAATTAGTGTTTAATTAGATCTTCGAAATTGATTATATACCTTTCTTTCTCAATTAAAAATTAAACAACATCTTTCACAATGGCCGCTTCCAATATTTTTGATATTCGCTCGATTGCTGATGCCGATTTGGTTCGTGAGATGCTCATTCACGACCGGGCCTGTCGGAAAACTGATGACGCTGGAATAAAACTCATGGAAAAGGATATTTTCGCTTTGGAAGATATCGCTCTGGAGATTTGGCATGGAGAATATCTCCCCATCTTCACTAACCGCGTTAATTCCCGTGATGGAGCTCCTCCTCACATCTTCAAGAATGGAATTAACGATTATTCCCTCTGGGATCATATGGTGGAGAAGTTCCCCTATCTTAGTGGAGTTGATCTCGATGGTGTCCTAATCGCCGGCGGTGCGGTGGCTAGCGCGTTGACCAATACACTTGCCTTCTCCCCTAGCCATGATGTTGATTTGTTTCTCTGCGGGTACGAGACAGAGGAGGCTCTGAATAAGCGCGTCCAAAAGTTAATCCGAGAAATCGGAACTGTCTGCCAAAGTATAAAAAGACACAACCACCGACTCAGACCCGGAACCCCCCCTTCCCATTCTCGAGACGCGAAAGTTAAAGAAAACGAATTCAATGTGTTGGTAATTCGTAGCCAACACGCCGTCACGCTCAAGTTTCAATCTTGGGAGAATCTGCCCGATCTACAGATTGTCTTGCGAAAGTACAGGAGTCCATCCCAAGTGCTTCATGGCTTCGACATAGGAGCTAGTCAGGTGGGCATCTGGAATCGAAAGATGATGACTACTTCTTTGGGGAGATTCGCTCTAACATATGGTATGAATATCTTCGATCTCTCTCGTGCCAGCACCAGCTATGAATACCGACTTTTTTACAAATACTTACGCAAGGGATTTGATATTATCATGCCCGAATTGAAGTATTCCGACCTGAAACGTAATGATATGATGGGTGACGGTCTGTGGGTATCCGAGGTAGTCAAAAATCACATTAAGGGTGTTCTCGTTAAATTTAATCAAAATAGAGATTATGCTCCTCCTCATATCTTGGGGATTGAATCGATCCGATTTCATAACATTGGTAGAGTCCTAGCTGCGAAAGGCGAGCCTCCTACCAATCTTTGGTATGGCAAAGAATGCCACTCTCTTGATGAACTGGAGAAATCGGCTATCGACACTCATTTTGACCTTCCGACCGAGGATCATATAAATGACCTCCTCCGAATGCGGCCGGTATTCGAAAGTGGCAAATTTAATCTTCAGCGTTTCAGAAAATATTATTTTAATTATGAAGATGAATTATCCGATATTTTTAAGGAATATGCCTTTTTAAACAAACAACATAAAGCAAAATGGTTAGTCGATCGTGATTGTAATGAAAAGTTAGTACCTAAGGGTACCAAAAGTATCTTTAATCATATCAAGGAAACAAATGAGGATTTTCTAACTATTCCGGTTAATTGGATTATGGATAATCCTCAATCCCAATTAACCGGATCATTTCATCCAGTAACTATTACTTCAGAAGAGTGGTACGGAGAATTCTACCGAGAATTCAAGTTAGATTAATCTGATTTCCTCTTTCGTTTCAAAAAAAATTATTAGTTAATAATTTTTTTGTATATATCCTATTGACACATATGGCAATATGAACGTATTTTTGAATCGTTCACACAATCTTCACATATGCACATATGACCACACGGAATATAAGTATATATAGATGTTTTACCCAAACACACCACACATTCATTTAATTTAGCAATTGGTTTAGGACTCGATTGTGATTCAATCGAAGGTTTTTTTTGCGCAACCGAGAGCATGACATATCTTGCGAGTAGGCGACCCGTCGGTGTTCCGAATTCACTGATTTTTACGTTCATGGCGCATCTGATTGTTAGATGTGCTGGACAGGGGCTTGCGCGTACCTTGGGGTAAATAACGATATTTACTGCTACTATGGCCCAATGACTGTTCAAATTCAGAATATCCTGGTGGAACAAAAGATTCAGATATTCTTAACCTTTTTTCTGAATGAAAACTTTTCTTGACAAGAAAACGGCTATCCCCTTTAATAAATTTAATATCTTCAATTAGGATGTACAATGGTATAGCGTCTTCTCGATAGTAGTTAATACCACCTCTCGCCAAAGTAATGGAAATTATGTTGCCAGTTGGGCTGTACGTGAATAACACCTTGTCCCGTCTTATCTTATTTTTATTATCCATAAAAATATTAAACGGAATAGTAAGAACATCGTGATGGTTAACAATGGTAAAATCGCGGCTCCAATATAGAGCCAACGGCCAAAAATTCCTTGAAAAACAATCGTAATTACTTACAAAAGCTATGTATACTTTCATTTATAATTATTTTATTAAAGAAAATAACAATTTTATAAGTTAAACTTTTACATAACCAACCCATTTAATCCAGGAAACCATCAATGTATCCAGGGCATTTTCTATTTTTATTGGTATTTTAACATGATTACTTTTTGAAAGATAACCATAATTTTTCAAAAGCCCGTGGTACATACTAATTATATTTTGGCCTGTTCTGTCGTGAATTAGTCCAAATGATAAAATTATCATTTCTTGGGCCAAATATAAGATGGCATCTAATAGGAGGCGTGAATGAGCTTTTCAGATAATTTTCACTTTCGATAGAAAAATCGGCTCTGTACATGTTTTCCAAATTATGATAGCGATCAATGAAATTTTCCATTTTATAAAATGGCGGATGTTGAAGAGATTAAATGCGCGGAATGTACCAAAAGAGAAAAGGCTATTTGGGAGCTATTTTTAGAGGTAGATGATTATAAAAAATATATCTCAAATAAATCTGAATCGGGCGGATTTAAGACTGCCTATATTCACTTGGATTATGTATTTAAGCTAGTAAAACCAAAAAATATAGATTCAGCGATAAGAGGGGGTCTTTTGAGCGAAATAACCATACCTCTATATATTCATTTGTATGGGACTGATTTTCTGAAGAAAAGAACCCCCCGAATCATTAAAAAATTCAAAACTGTTTACGAAGGAAAATGGGCTTTGGGATTTATAGAAGAAAGAGCGAAGGGAGAACCGCTTAACAAATACGCTAGATTTAAAGGAAATATTACCACTAGAGAAGCTATTGATATATCTTGTCAGGGGTTTCGGTATCTTCGTGATTTTCAGTCATTACAATTAGTCCACTTGGATATAAAACCTTCAAACTTGATCTATGATAAAGACACAAGCAAGATTTACTTTATCGACTTTGGTTTCTCGTGTACCAATAATTGTTGCGAACATCCGGGATCGGATGATTTTTATGAGAGATGTGTAGCATCTTCCAAAGGTACTCCAGGTTTTGTGGCACCCGAAGTATTTGGGGATAAAGATATTTCAGTAAATGATATGTACTCATATGATGTATATGGTTTGGCTATATCTATTATGAGTGTTATGAATTATGGAGGAGAACTGAAGGATAAATTGGTTATGGTTACTCAAGAAATTATGATAAAAGGTACTGAAGGAATTAGTATAAATGAATTTAAATCGGTAATCGCTGACGCAGTTAAAAAGTTTCTTGATCAAAATGATAAAGTCAAGGAGAGCGATCTACCTGAATTATTAGCCGTGTTGCAATGGATTATTCTGGATAAGGATGAAAATTATCGCTATCCTCGACCTGATGCTGAATTAGTACTCAAGGGCTTGGATAAATATCTGTGTAAAAGATTAGAGAAAAAGAAGAAGAGAGAACTCGAAAAGACTGGATTCAAAAAAGAGGAATGGGTCAGCGTGGAGGAGGAAGTTATTGATCCAAGAGAATATTCTCAAAGAAGATCAGAGGATATTGGCGGCAAACTTCCTGAAGGACCCCGTCCGAACGAGCCAAGTATGTGGAATTTGTATGGATATCTTTGATATATCAATTCTAGAATTGATATCTTTGATATATCAATTCTTTGAGAAAAATGAATAATCAATTTTCTGTGACCACATCAATAATCACCGAAGGACCCAATAAGGGTCTTTTTCAGATAGAACAAGGTGCTGCCATTATCGAACAACACAGCCTTATAAGTGGTGACGGTATCGAAGTTGGAGCTGTTTTTGAGAAAACAGGATACCACTTATCTTCATCTTACAGCCCAAACCAATTTATCACCAAAAACGTAGTCTACAAGATCATTAACTTCGATCAATTGGCCCGAGTATTGAGGGGATATGATGATCTACAACGGGCAAATTCGGGAGTGTACCGCTCGAGAGGTAACGATGTTTTCGATGAATTATTTGCCGATCAAGATGATCCGACCGTGGGTTATATTAGCAAGTATAATTACTATGGGGAAATTTGCACAATAATTCAAGATCCCGCTATCATCCCTAGATTTTTATATTACAAAACAATTACCCATACCACATCATATGACACGTCAGCAGATTGTTACTTCCAAGAAAGTCCCCCAGAAGATTTTCCTGATATTGCCTATGATCACGAGGATTATGAACTACCAGGGAATTCGTTGGAGATCAGGCTTGTTAAGGATAATCATATCATAGATACGATATGATTCCATTTGGTATGGATAAAAATATTAGCTAATATTTTTACAATCATCTCTTGACGCCATATCTCCTTAGGAAAGATTTGTCTGGAATCCTTCCACCCGTTGCGTCATAAATGGTAATTTCTCTCTTGGATAGGACACGTGAAATTTCAGACATAGTCCAACTCGCTCTCTTCTCAAGAGCAGCTAAACATTCCCCACAAAAGATAGCATTTTCCACTACCTCAGACCCGCAGAGATAACCTGCAAACGGTTGCACGGAGGGGGGATTGGGCATCTGACAGCACATCACAGAATCACAAGAACGACAAAGACCAGTAAGTGCTACCATAGATGATTATTTATCGCAATGATACAATAATAAATAATCACCTTTGATTTAGCTGGTAGTTCGTCTGCTTACTAACGCATTAGTTGGAATTTCGTTTAACCCTGTTGACGCACTGCCAAAACTTTGTTATTTCAGGTTAAGATTCGCTCTTGTTTAGTATAAACTTGGTCTCAAAACTTTGCCAGATATTTAAAATAATGGATGAACTTAGTGCACGCATCAAAGATGATCATAGATACTTCCCTGATAATTTTATCATTGGAACAGCCACCAGCTCTTATCAAGTAGAAGGTGCTTGGAATGAAGATGGTAAAGGTAAGTCAATATGGGACGAATACACTCATACTCCGGGAAAAATAAACAATTCACATACAGGAGATATAGCGTGCGATCATTACCATCAATATCCCTACGATATTGAGTTGATGAAAAAATTAGGATTCAAGCATTACAGATTTTCTATATCTTGGACTCGCATCCTTCCCACTGGAAGAGGAGAAATTAATCAAAAAGGAATTGACTTCTACAATAATTTAATTAATACTCTTATCGAAAACGGAATAGAGCCATATGTTACTCTTTACCATTGGGACCTTCCCAATGATCTTTACAAGGAATACGGCGGATGGACTAATTCCAAAATTATAGGGGATTATGTTAAATATGCCTGTATATGTTTTAGTTATTTTGGCGACCGCGTTAAAACATGGCTTACTTTTAATGAACCATGGTGCGTCGCCGCTTTAGGATATGGAACTGGAGAGCATGCTCCGGGTCATTCAGATAGTCCGGGGACAGAACCCTACATAGTCGCTCACAATATTTTATTATCGCACGCTTTGGCTGTTAAATCTTTTCGCATACTTAATATAAACGGAAAAATAGGTATAGCACTTAATGCTAACTGGTGGGAGCCAGTTAGCACTAATTCAGATGACATTCAAGCTTCAAAAAGAGCATTATCTTTTTCATTGGGCTGGTTCGCTGATCCCATATATTTTGGAGACTACCCTGATGCCGTAAAATCCACGGTAGGCAATAGATTACCTATGTTTACGGAAGATCAAAAGAAGTTACTCAAAGGTAGTACCGACTTTCTGGGAATTAATCATTATACAACACTTTATTGTGGAGTTCCGAGCAGTCAACGCTTTCTGACTAATATCAAGAGCGTTCTTATGATGACTCCTACAGGTATGGAAGGTTTGGCCGTCATGTGGAACGTAATGACTAAAGAAGAACATTGCTATAATGATCTAAATGTCATGGTATTTGCTAAGGAGGGCATGCCTTGTACTGACATGAATTGGTTAATAATACCCTCTGGGGCCAGAAAAATGTTGGAATATTGTCAAAATACATATAAAGATCCGGGAGGAATCTATATTTTTGAAACTGGATGCGCTGTAAGAGAGAAATGCTTGGATGATGCCGTCAATGATAAAGCTAGGATCGATTATTTACATGAATACATTGCAGAAATACATAAGGCTATGATGAATGGTGTAAATCTAAAAGGTATATTTATATGGAGTTTCTTGGATAATTTTGAATGGAATTGCGGATATGATAAGAAGTTCGGGTTGGTTCATGTAGATTACGACACTCAAAAAAGGACACCTAAATCATCGGCTTATTGGTTTAGTAAGCTCTGTAAAACTAATATGATTCCTTTTGAGAAATTCTAATTTGTATAATAATTATTATACAAATAATCTAACCTTTAATATCAGTACCCACGATAGAGTCATATTTTTTACTGAAATTTTCCCATGCTTCTATGGTTTTCAACATTTTCGTACCCAAACGGCAATCGTCACATTTTCCATCTCTGATCATTTCTTCTGCTATCTTGGTCAAAAAATAAATTCTTTCCGTGAAGCCTATTTCACTTCTGTGATTGATCTTAAGATCATTGTAAACTCCTTCTAATATCACAAATGGCGCGCTCTTGAATAAAACATATACAATAATCATCATTAGCTCATCGTACTTGGTTTGATTATAATCCATCACTCCATTATATTCTCCATTCACGTATGTTATCGAATGAAATATTATTATCGCCAAAGATAAATCCCCTTCGGAAAATGCGTGTTCCAATTTTACAGTTCGTTTATTACGATCTAAAATTAGAGAGTGCCTTTTGGATTTGAGTATCTCCCCTGATAACTTCTCATTTTTATCAATTAAAAGAATAAAATCTTCTAATTTTTGTTCCTTCAAAAGTTCATCCATTCTCGTGAGACTTTTCTTCTTTAATACTCATAATGTCGTTATTTAGATTGATTTATTAATATATATTAATAAACATTAATGGGATCATAGCGATTTTTTCTATAACACAGATTTCATAGATGCCATCGGGACATTTCTCTCTTTTATTCCAGAGAGCACAGCTTTGGACGTTGAAGGATCAGTAAACCATACACAGATACAATCATTCACGCAATGATTGTATCTGTGTATGGTTTACTAAGCTGGTGGTGGATTTTGTGTCGTAACGGATAAAAATCACAGAAAAAATAAAAACGTCCCCATTTGTAGATAAAAGTCTTTTTTTCACTAATATTAATTCCGGAATAGCTGAAATAATATCTATTGAAATCGCTCAAATAAAAAAGACTTTTGTCTACAAATGGAATCTTCGATTTTTATCAGCACATCTTCTGTTTTCAGTACCACTCTGAATTTAGGCAATTACCTTTTGGACTTGGTCCGTGAGCATGAAGATTTAATACAGGCCAATATTGTTCTTGATGGGAAAATTGTGGGATCCAGGACTATGCCCACTTTCAAGGTTTTCGGTAAATATCGCTTCAAGGATATTTACGAGCGCGTGAATGTGATAATATCCACTAGAAAGTCCAAAGGTATAACTGAATTTAGAGTTCTTTTCAGGGAGCTCTCTCGGGAACGCCCCCAAAGAAATGTTCATCCGGATGATTGTAAGAGAATAAACATACCCCCTCCCTATATCGATATTAAGGACGTCAAAGAAAATGGATCTAATTCCAGATATTTTGGGATGCTTCCTGATAAAACCCAAAAAGCTATTCTGAACAAGGGGTTAAATTGCTTCTTCGATCGAAAGTAAATCCTCCTCTAAAAAATATTAATTAATATTTTTTTTTAAAGCATATTAATGTTCGCACAATGAAAATTCTCGTTCGTACATTTCCTTAGTTATTTCATGAATAAAAAATTTACGATAGAGCATGAGCGATTCTCTATGCCCCCTAGCTTGATCAAGCTAGGGGGCAATGTGCTTTATATTCTAAATATACAAGCTAAAATACCATTTTCAAAATATTAATTAATATTTTCAGGTTTGATTGTATTGGATTGGACAGATCGGATGGCAGAAATTCTTAATTAATAGCGAGAAGAGGAAGAGGAGGAAGAGGAGGAAGAGGAGTCAGATTCATATCCTTGATGATAGTGTTTTCCCTTCTTGTAGTGTCTCTTCTTATAACCGTCGCTGTGATAGCCGTCACAGTCGCTGTTGTGACTGTTATCACCACCTCCACCATCTCCACCACCACCACCTCCACCATCTCCACCACCTCCACCGCTTCCACCCCCTCCTCTGACCCCTAAGTCATCGCCAAAGTCAGTGGCTTGCTCGGCGGCTCGACCGCAGGGTGGAGGAATTAATCCTCCAGTACCTCCACCTCCACCGTAACCTTCCCCGCACTCTTTGTGCCACCACATACCGCAATTACAAGGAGGAGTGTAAGTAAAGATACACCATAAAATCACCACAATCAAATAAATGGCGATGCAAGCATAATTGGCACCATCACCCAAATAGGGAGCTGTAAAAACGAAGAAAAGTATAACCATCGCAATTATCACCGCTAAAATCCACAAGGTTACATTGGCTCCGAAATTGCTACGTTCAGGATTGAACCACGTGTAAACGTAAAACCAAAACCAAAAGAACAAGATAGCAGCGGCGGTAGCACACAAAAGGGCTATCGCTGGATTGCGAAGTGCATGATAAGCCGAAACATAGAGTACTACGAAAAATAGCAAAAATGGATAAACGAAAATCTTGGTCAATTCCCAAATACTATCGTTCACAGGAGCTGTGAATCCTAGAAGTACGTTCTTATTACCCCAGTCCCAAAGGTAGACCCACGCCCATCCCAAAAGGCATACAATTAAAACACCGATTATTAGGATTATAATCAGCCATAGGTACTCTTTAAACATTTCAGAACCAGCCATTTTTATTTTAATAATACGGATATATTATCGGATAATATTTTTGCGTAGTGCTCGTATTACTACGCAAATTAAAATTGATTAAAAATAGTGCTAACCTCTTTTATGTAAAGAAAAAATTATGGATGCGATAAGATTTTATCAAAAAGATGATCCTTATTTTCAATTTAGCAATTTTTATCCTGCTGAAATACAATTTTATCACACAGCAGAACATTATTATCAGTCCATGAAATATGATTATACAAATGCAGATCAAGCTAGTTTAGATTATGCCGATTTGATTATCGATCAAAATACTCCCAATAAAGCTTTCATATTAGCAAATCAGAAGAAGAAAAATCAATATCCATGGCAAGTAGAACTTACTAAAATTATAGGCGAGTATCAAGCTAAAAATATTAAAATACGCCCGGATTGGGACCGGATTAAAGATAATATCATGAGGAGAGTAGTCTATATAAAATTTTATATTCATCCTGAATTGAAGGAGTTATTGTGTAATACTGATACTAAATATCTAGTAGAAAATTCCCCTCGCGATGATTATTGGGGCATAGGCGGAAATAAAGATGGACAAAATAAGCTTGGATATATCTTAATGGAAACTCGGTTTTTATTATGTGGTGTTACCAACCTGAAAATACCATCAGATTTTTCTAATTGGGTTATTCCAAATCATTTAATTATGGGTGCCAATCCCGGACAGGGCATTGACGATTCAGGAAGACCAGGTAAATGGAAGACTGACCTAGCTACGCATTATATTCTATTTGGTGTAGATACATTTATTTCTCTACAGGAAGAGATTCCAGGAAATCCTTATATACCCTATCCTGTTTCTGGAGTGATCTCGGTTAACAATCATTCTTTCAAGAAACATGGAAAGGTCTGGGCACACAATTTCCCTATAGCTGACCAAAAAGTGGCTGAAGATCACGATGTTCTTGAATTAGCTAAAACAATCATTCAATTAATTGCCACAGGAAGAAAAATATTTCTTCATTGTGAAAGAGGTAAAGGAAGGGCTGGAACTGTCATTTCAGTTTTCTTAGGTATTTTATATCGATTATCAGCAAAATCGGCTATGAAACTAGCCCGATTTATTTTCAATACTAGAAAGGATAAAGGTAATTATCCGCATATCTCCCAAACTCAAGTTCAGAAAGATCAGGTATCTCGAATCCTCGATACTGATGATGATCATTTGAGAGATCCGATTTATTAAGATGGTCATATCCAATATTACTTGGATATAGTGGAATTTATAATTTTATAAATTCCACTATTAGCGTAGCTTCGAGCATACCGGACAATTGCTGTTTTTGTATACTCGATTAGATACATTACATGTCCACTGATGGCCGTTTCTACAAACCCATGCAATTTCTCTCTTGGACCCAAATGATATTTCGGAGGGTCTAAATCCTTTATTTCTATCATTATCCCATTCTTTGCATAATTCTGGGCAGACCGTTTCTAGATTATTATGAGGACATATTATTCCCGCCTTAGTTAACCATCTTTCTTTGCATTTTCGACCATCGCACCTATGATGTTTAACTATATAATCCTTGTATTCTTGTCTCGCTTTGGCCTCGACCATTCCTTCTTTTCTATGTATGGAACAGAAAATACCCCAATCGCAATCAGGATAGTTGTAGCTAGCCGCGGTCGCGCAATCCCCCTCGATGCAAATTTTATCCTTTTTCCTGGGTTGGCATTCAGGGCAATATATATATTTTTTCTTTCTAGTTATTTTCTCGGACCAGATCCCATGACATATGCAACACCTCCATTCCACTTTTTTTTGTGAATTAAGTGAAATGTATCTATCTCGAAAATTTGCGAGATCATATGCCGTTTCGAAATAATCACATATTCTCCTGGGATTTTTGGTTTCTCCGTCAATTATTTCATTCATTTTTTGAACCCGCAACAGGCATATATTTAGCAATTCCGCTTAAATCTAGTTCGTATTCACTATCTTCTTCTTTTTTCTCGCCGTCGAGAGATTCAGTGGAAATGTCTGAATCACAAGAACTAGGAGAATTGATCGCAAACGATAATTCTCCTATCAATAAATCGAGTTTCCTATTCACTTCTTTAATCCCTCTGCTGCTTTCTTCTATCGCTTGTTTTAATTCAATCATACTTTTTAGTTTGACACTCAAACCTTCCAGATTCTTGAGTAATATCTGAGTATTACTAACATTAGCATCGAGTCGACTAATCATCCGAGTACGAGGTGATATGAAAGACTCTTGTGTCAATTCATGAACTCCCTCGCTGATGTATTTAATTTCTTCAGACAAACTTTCCCCTAGGATGTTCTTTTTGATTTCAACAATGTCACTCTGAATTTTCTCTAGAATTTTCCTTAAGTCGATTTCAATTCTTTCATCGAAACTTTCTACACGAGGAGCTAAACCTCCGGATGAAGTACGTTTAGCCTTTCGATTAGTTGAAGTACCCAATTGTAAAGAAAAGCGATGTCCCCGACGAGGTGCTGATGAGTTTGAACTTTCCGATAAACCAGAAGGGCTCCCCGGGAAAGTTAGCTTTTCGGAACTATCTGAATGTGATGGATTCAAAGGGCTCAATGGTGCCGTCATCTCGTCCGAACTTGATGGAATTAGACTCGAAGATTCATCGGATTGCTCTTTGACATCTTGATTAGAATCTTCCATTTTGGGAATTCCGTAGAATTTCTCGTTATTTTGTCGAACTATAACACGCTTGGAACTGTGCTTTTCGGAATTACTCGGTGATGACATTTTTCAAAGTCAGTTCTTTTGCCAAAAAAATCGATTACTGAACGACTGATTCTAAGCATGTAATCTTGTTTTTAGTATGATTAGTTTGCTCTCTTTTAAAAGATACACTATTTTCGCTTCCGGTTAAACTCCATATATTATAGAGATAAATTCTTATTCTTGGTCCCGTAAAAAAGTGAACCAAAATTTAGGAACAATAAATAACCATAAATTATATCCATATCAATCGAGGTACTTTCCCAGCTTGAAGTCCTATCGTGCTACAGGAATAATTTCCAGAAAGATGGAGAAATGATCGCAAAAACAGAAAAAATTGTGTTAAAGAACATATGGGAAAAAATTATTAATTAATAATTTTTTTGAAGATCTAATATCCATTTGATACTAACCAATTGTTATGCCTTTGAGTTTTAAGATGTCTCCTTGCCCCGCTGGCATTCACGATAGCCCCACAGCAGCAATAGAATTTACCGTCAATTACTTCTCCCCAAGAAAATGGATTTTCCGGAGATCCTCTTGGATAAGGTAAGCCCGTCGGTGGTACAGAAAACAAATCTGGGAGAGACGGGGGTGTCAAATTATTCTGTACTAAGAGAAGAGGTCCGTCACGAGGGGGGACCAATGCGGAGAGCTCCCTGTGAGAGGAAATCATCCCATCATTGTAACCGCTCTGATTACTGAGAGGTAGGGGAGGGGCTAGCTGATCAGATCGAGATGAGGGTATCTCAACGGCTCTTCTTCTAATTCCATTAGAAGGTGCTGATGGATTTCTTTCGGAGGATGGAGGGATAGAAATTATTTGAATTATCGACGAGGCGCCACCGCCGTCACCCGACCTTGAAACTAATTGTTGAATTAGTTCCGCGATAGGATCATTCATTAATGAATAATCCATGAGAGGATCATCTTCTTCATCATATGCTTCCTTAGAACAAATATCGGTGCCAAGATATTCCTTCATCCACTTAGTCAGATCTTTCCTGCACATAGGACATTCCGGCTTCCTTTCGCCTATATTTTTCCAGCACTCTCGACATATGAAATGGTTACATGAATCATTCTCATAACCCTTCGGAGAAATGATGGTCACTTCCTTGGCTAAACAGATGGGGCAATCATCAATATTTTGTTGTAAAATGTATTCTTTCTCCATTCGCGCGGGCTCGGTCATATGACGAATGAATCGGATTTTATTGTTAGAATCGAACATGTTCGGATTTTAATTTAAATAGTAGCAGATTTTTTAATGAATCAATTTTATTATATTGAACAATGCTTATGAGCTAGATATCCAAGGTCCGCATTGTTTTTTGTGACATCCGGAAAAAGTTGTCTTTGTTATTATAGGATATGGTGTTGAGTCTATTCTGGGATCCCAGAATAGACTCATCATAAAATCTCGAGTTTCTTTCCCGGATATAATCCATGGGAGCATATAAAAATCATGCCCGTTAATAGTATATTCCATAACCCATCTAAAATTCTCGATTGATATCTCCGTTGGAGATATAAATAGGTACAATTTGATAAATTGAACTCCCTGCTTTATCAAATTTTGCAATCCATCGATAATTGCCTTCGGCGTGGTATAAGTTGTGTATTCGAAATTAATTGGAACGTCATAGTCATTAATAGTATCGGGCGTTCCATAATATAATTCGCCACTGATATTAATCAATCCTATAAACGCGGCCCCATAATAATCTGTTTCTTGCTTGGCTGGCTTAGAAAGACCTTTATAATAATGATAAAAGGCTTCTTGTAAATTTTGGTCAATCAATTCTTTTCGCCTTAATTTCCCTTCATGTCCTTGTAATAATAACCAAGATTCAGGTAATCCTAGATCTTGGTTCGATAAAGATCTTTCCTTACTTGCAAGGCGTAATTCTTCATTAATATCGATATTTTGGAGTTTTTCATATCTTCCCACGCATGCCTGGGGAACGCGATATCCGTTCCATAATTCTTGGCTATATTTTTCAATTATTTGTTTGCGCTTGTAAAATACATCATTCCGGAGTTCAGCGAGTATTTTATGATCAACAACGTCGATAATTTCTTGTTCCGCAAGAAGTTCTCCATAGTAATTTTTCCATGTCTGAGGAGAAATAGGTTGCTTAATTTCTTCCCCAAAATCAAGGTGAGCTCTCTCTCTCCAAAAATTCTCGTCAGAACATATTTGTTCCGCGGGGCCACGGGGATTTTTGCATCTCACCAGAAGGTCTCGTGGATTTATATTCAAGAGAATTTCTCTGGCAAGTCCTTCCCGATTCATTTTAATTAAAATGAATTTTTTTAATTCCCAATTACATGGACACAGTACGATAGGTAAGACTGATCCTACGATAATTAGCAGGTTTTGCTATCTTGTTACCTTGGGGATCGATATAAGTAACAGTATTTTTGATTGAATGTTTCCATTTGTACCTAGCATCGCTCTCCATTATCAGGATTCCCCTTCTCGGAAGGAATACGTCATGACTTTCACTTGTATCTTTGTGAGTGAAAGTCATGACTGTATCTTCTAACAGAGAGACTGATACAATGCTGGGACCAAATTGGCTGTTATCAATATGAGGAGTAATCCCTTGATTGCGGTAATATTCGTTCGCAATACATTGAAGATTGGGCACTCCTGGAGTGCCAGGTTGTGCCAACCATCTTTCCCGCTGCAAATGATCCGCCAAATATAAAATATTATCTTCGAGAGGGCCAATCGGAACATGTTCAATTGATTTGGATGAATAGCTATAAGGATAGCCAAACTGCTGAACTTTCCGGCTCGTTTTAGCTCCTGGGATAACCTGTTGCCAAGAGCGAGCATCAAGATAATTAATTATGCAGGTTTCTCGGTCCCTCTGAATAAAACCTGCCATACCAACTAAACCGGGTATCTCCGGATATTCTTGGCTCTGATCGGGAAGTAATGGAACAATACCAGCTGCCATCTTTATCAGATCGGTATATAATTTATATACCGATTTCGATATTTTGAATCACCGCCCCCTTGTTCTGACTACTCTGAGTTTCTCTCCGACCGGAGGTGGATCACTATCACTACTGTTATACCCGGCTTCTTCCAATAAACTAATGGACCATTCAAGGAATATCATTAGTTTATGACCACCTTTAAAGCGGTATTTTTCGGGAATCTGTCTCCATAATAATGGTAAAATACTAATTTGATAAAAAACATAAGTTAATATCGATAAAAATGATATCCATCCAGGTAAGATCAGCGCCACAACCATACCCCCCATAAATATCATCGAAACTGTATTTAACTGTGGTGCATGATCCATTTTTGTAATAGGTTATAACGTTTTATAAAATGTTTTATAAAATGGCCGGCATATCCGAAAGATCGAGACAGATTGATCATAATAAATTGGGTGAAAAATACGAAAAATTGAACGAAATAATTATTAACCAGGAAAATCCCGAGAAAATCGAAGCGGGATTAAACTACTATTATGATAAATACGAAAGTCCCGATTTTAAGGTAGATGTTATGAGAGTTATGGGGGATATTCCATTATCAGAAAAGAAACAAATGCTCAAACGATTGGCTGGAGAAATAATTAACAGGGACATGATTAATCATGTCACAACAGGTGATGATAGTTACGATGGAGTCAATGGATTCATCCTAATATTATGCTAATGTTCATATTAGCATAATATTAACATTAGAATTGATTATTTATTATTTATTGATATTCGTCATTCTTTTACTCACCCGGATTGTATCAAAATTGAGCATTTGTCATCCTTTCGCTTCTATTGGGCCATATTAAAATTGATTATTTATTATTTAATTTCTCAAAAGTAATTTCTACCATCAAGAGCAACAGCGCTGAGAATGGACCACACTAACGAAAACCTCTACATCCTCTCCAAGAAAAAGCATGAATACTCGCCTAATGAGGTGAACATCCCTTCCGTAAAGGAGAAGACCGGTTGTAGAAGGCTTATGACCTCCAAATCGAAGAAAGCCGGCCAACTTTGCGGGGGAAAGTGTTATGTTGCCCCTAGAGGGAGAGAAGCCCTCTTCTGTAAGAAGTGTATGGATATGAAGACCTTTAAGGAGACGACCAAGGATATCATCAAAGAGTCCGGTCTCACCTTCTACAAGGCCACCTCTGGGTACTTCCAAAAGAGGAAGTAATACCCCCCTCTCTCTCACCTTTTTTAAAAAATGTAGTTGTCGGGTGGCCGTCTCCTTATAATAAGGAGACGGCCACCCGACAACTACATTTTTTTTGGTTTTATCTAAAACCAAAATTGATTATTTTATTAATAATCTAAATATAAAATATAGATTATTAATAAAATAATCAATAACTACCAGTATGTCGAAAAAACTTGCGGATATCACAGACAAAATTGGCGAACTTCATGTTACCGAAGGATGCCAAAGCGAGACCGTGAAAAGGATCTTGTATGTCACAACCGATATTCTCGATAAAAATAACCCTTGTTATATTTCCGCTTACGGAAGCATACCGGAATTGTTCAAAAAGGTAGCTCCGGCGATTATGGACGGTTCTATCTCTCCCGGAATGAGTGTCCTATTAAAAGAGTACTATAGTGCTTGGCTTCTATGGGATGCTTCTTTTTCGAAGAAAAAGTGTTAATGTTTTTAATCTATTAATTAATAGATTCCTCAATCTATCCACCACAGCCTAATTCCATAGCTTTTGCGAATTTTCTCAATTATCGGAATGGTATCTTTATAATCGAATTTGGTAATATTAACCTGATGATCTTCTCGGGGAAATAATTCCATTACGGCCCTTTCGGAATGTTGGTATATCCTCAAAGCCTTATCTATATCTTCCAGATAAGTATATTTCATCTTGCTGCATTTCATAACTAACCTAACAGCGAAGATTCTATCAGCCATACACAAACCTGTGACAGTTTCGGCAATGGACCCGATCCCGATTTGAATAATATTACTACAATCAACCAAATCGGCTTTACCTTTTTCTAGATCAAAGCTGCTGATATAAATAATTTTGAGGCAATTGGGCAGATAGTCACTAAGGGGAAATAACGGCGATGCGCTGGTTAGACCACCATCGTAGTAACTTTCGTTATCAATTTCAATTGCTGGTAGTAACGCAGGAATACACGAACTAGCATAAACTGAACGACTAGTTTTTTCTATATCACCATTTAAATAATTTATAGTCACAGGCATAGAGCGGTTCTCATATTTAGATTTAACATAGGCATCCTGGTAACTTTTATTACAAAACATGCCAGCTATACCAGTATCTTTGTTATATGTACCAGCCCATATCTCGCATCTGGCAATGGAATCAGGCGTGAGATATTTTTCTAACAATTCGTCCGAGCCTTTTCCATGGTTAAATAACGCTCCTTTAAATACACCTATAACTCCGGATGGTAAAAGATTAAAATTAGTACCCCACCATGATTTAACAAATAAATCAGATGAAATATCTTTCATCACTCGGAGTATCCCGATATATCTCCAATCTGCACATAAACCAATATAAGCTGCGACTACTCCTCCTGAAGAGCCCAATAATATATTGGGAGTATACCCGTGATCGCACAACAGCGATATCAATGCAACTTGATTAACGAAATGACCGCCAGATACGGGTAGAATGGTTAATTCTACACATTCATCTGATGTTCCAGGCTTTCTAGTTGTAACTTTGATTCGACTCATCATTCATTTATATAAATTTATATAAATGAAATATTGTTTAATTTCTCCTGAGAGATCTCCTCCCAGGGATTTGATGCAATCTCTCTTCAGGTGGTTGCACCGATGGCTCGTTAACCGTTTCTCGATCCAGACTCAAAGGAAGAGGACTAGAAACTTCCGTCGCTGGTTGATGGATTACTTTTTCTGGTGGAAGTATAACTCTTTCCTCGCTTGGGGCGGAAAACGAAGAGGGAGGAACCATTGGTTTAACTGCGTTTTCCACAATTCCCGAAGGAATTATCATTTCTTCCCCTGTTTCTTCCTCTTCTTCTTCTTCGAGAGGTTCATCTACACTGTAAGCGCCGATATTGTAATGAGTATACTCGCCTATCTGCATACCATGTTGCTTTGCGGTAAGTCGGACTGGCTCTGTCATACGAGCGATTTTCTTATCATTTTCGCTCCATTGGCCAAATGCTACAATCTCGCTACCATCTTCGCTACAATAAAACACAATGTTGGAGTTAGAATCATATAGAATGTCTTGAAGACCTTCTATTTCCATAGCTTCAAGAGTCAGAGCAGATTCGGGCTGATCTGTCACTTGTTCGGCCAATGGAATCTCGGGCGCTCGGGGGTGAGAAATTGGCGCGTTGGCAGCCCTTCCACCGCGAGAGGGTCCCGGTGCTCTACGCTGAGCCGGTTTCTTAGTCACGACCTCACCCGGTCGTTCCGCGTCCGGTCCAGCCACTTCCTCGAAAGAGAGCCCCAGTTGTTCAGCAAGTTTCTCTGCCTTTTCAGGGAAAGCCTTCTTTTTCTTACATTGTTTGCAGAAATAACTGGGATGATCACGCCTATCACCACAAGCTTCGCCTCTTCGCTTACGAGAGCGATCCATGATATATTGACAGCCACCAACGGGATCAATCTGCCTTTTGCGATTGGTGTTTTCTTTTGTTCCTGGAGTTGAAGCAGAGTAAGATACTCCCGCTGAAATATTATTCAAGGGGAGTACTAAATTAAAAGCTCCTCGTGCCAATTCTTCAGGGCTAACATAAACATCATAATTATCGTTGTAGAATTGAGATATGGCTGGTAGTATCACCTTCTCAAGGTTAGCCATGTACATCTCGGTCCCAATATCCATTGCGGACTTTCCAGACGTTTCGGATGCAGAAGCGGAAAGATTAGTTATTGGTGGAGCAATAACTCTAGTTGCTCCTTGCGCTCCAGGCGTTTGAGATGGAGGCAGAAGTGTTCTTGGGGGACCTCTATTTGCCATGTTGTTCAAATTGATTTGAATGATTTATTGTGGGGCCGGTACAATTTAAATGGAATTACTTTATCTACGTAACCACGTAATAACGCCTATAGAAATGCTTTTAGTTTAATATTAAACTAATATTGTAGAGAAAAATCATTTTTAAATTTTGCTTTTTAACACTATAATCACCCTATTTCCAAGAAAAACCTTTGGAATCAGTCTGATTCCCATAATTTCCAGGGGGCCTATTGGAATATTTTTTAGAATTGGAGAAATTGAAAGAACGATCTTTACCAAAGCTTTCCCTAGGGTAGAATTTATTGTTGACAGGATAATATTTGAAAAATTGAGAATAATTATTTAACAATACTTTGTTAATGGAGTATGTCATATTTATATCATATATTTCTACTAATAATCTATTATAAATATCAACATCGCTTATTTCACAAATAACCCACCCATCATTATAATAAACTAAATTTTCAACTTCTTCCAATATGCTATTAGCCGATTTAACATTATCTATCTTCTTTAACCTACATCGATATGATGATCCATTCTTTATAACACCAGATGATATTATTCCAAAGATATCGTTGTATCTGACGGTATCAATTAATTGGCCATTCTCGATTTGAACATCAGTATATGTATATGGTTCTTTATGGACCATATAATATCTATTAGCAATGTGGCTTCCTATGGATTCTGCATTTCTCCTGGTATCACTGGAAAAAGATGAACTAGAGGAAAATGAACTACCGCTGGATTCCCCCGATGATTCTTTAATAATCAAATCATCTTCAGTTATAGATTCAAAATCGAACCATATATCATAGTTTAAATTATCGGTATAGTTAACGATAAACCCGCGGACTTTAACTGATGGGAAGCGATGATATTTATTCATCGCCATGTTTTTATAAGCAAAACAAATAAGAACAAATTATAATTTTTTTTTCTAATGTCGTTTAAAAATGGTATACCAGAAACACTCAACGTCGTGCTCGAGCTCGAGTTCTAGTTCATCTTGTTCTAGTTCTTGTACGAGCTCGTGCCCACCATCTTGCAATGTGAAGTGTTGTCCCAAACTTTGCGCCGCAGAAATCTGCTGTCGCTTCTCATCCGCTGTAGTCCGGATTCATAGTGAGTTTATTTTAACCACTATCCCACCTCAAGAAGGGGCACCTGCTTTTGATTGGGACCAAGACGCCACTGCTAACCAGGCTGCGCTTTATGAAATGCAAGGTAATGGTTTTTTTATCAAAGGAGGTTGCATTGTTTGCCCTGCTTCATTGGTCAGCATCCCACCCGATGTTCTTTACCAAGGCGGACAAGCTATCTACCGTTACCCTTATGTAACTACTGATGGATCTCATCGTCAAGGCAATGGTACCCCTAATGCCATCACTCAAGCGAGTCGAATTCTTGTCGACGTCCTTGATGTCAATGGTAAGGGCCACGCTTTCACCTATGAAGCGTATGTATGTGGAATTGATGGGGCTGGCAATACAGCTGTCTTAGGTATTGACCTCGACAATAGCGATTGGAATTGCTACAATCCCTGTATTGAGAAGTGCCATCCCTACTTCCGCTGGTCTCGCTCTAGAAAATCTAAATGTGGCGACCCCGTCTTCTTGGTCGGAGGTTTCAATATGAATGCCGGAGGGGGTCTCGGTAGTGCTCTTCAATGGTCAGAATCTCAAGTTCAAGAGGGATTATTGACAGACAACAAAAGCTTGGATTACACCGGCACAATCCAACATGAGATTATTCGAACTACTTTAATAACCTCCAGGTGCGCCATCGGATCACCTATTCTTAATAACTGTGGTGCGGTTATTGGAATGAATGTCGTGACCACGACAGAAGTGCTTGGGGTTACGGGTTCACCCCTTGGATTTGTCATCGGGGTTTCCGAGTTCTTCATGAGGAGACCCTTGAAGTCTTTCCTTCAAGGGATCAAGAAATGCAAGTATCGCAAACATTTAGGTAATGTGGTCGATTCCATTGGCGATTTCAACTATTACATCAAGGGTTACATGGGACTTGCCTGGTCCAATTTAACTGGAGGCGATTATGCTCACTTCTTCGGAGCAGATGGCACCAGGGTTCCTGTTTACGACTCCGATGGCAACTTGATTGATATTAAGTGCACTGAGAATGTTGGATTGCGAGTTGTCACCATTGCCCAGGCCACACCACCTCAAACATTCGATGTCAGCGACCCCACTAATCCTGAGAATCAGGTCGATCAGGATCCATTTTTCGCCTCCCTTCCTTACTTCGATTCTCAAGCACCAGCCAGTTATCCTCCTCTCTATACTCCTGATTCTGGGACCGGAGACGTCAACGCTTCACCCTTCGCTGGACAGATCTTCCCCAATGATATCGTTTATGCGCTATCCAAGTGTCGCACTAAGCGCGGCAAGCTTAAGAAGAAGTGTAAGTTGGGCGATCTCTATCATCAGGTGGCTCCTGGATTATTCACCTGGAAGTGCCTCCCAGGTGATACAATCTACACTCAAACTCGTGATTATCGTAAATATTGGTGTGCTTTTAACTTGTTGCAAGGATCTTTGGCCGTTTACCCATTGTTGATGGATTGGCCCTGGTACAACAGACAGTGCTGGCCAGTAGTTGGCCAACCTCTCCCTGCTTCTCCATATGGTATTATCCCATTCCCTGGATTCCGCGCGGCTTTCTAATTTCTTCTACTTTCTCTATCTTCTTACATATTTATTAATTAATAAATATGTAAATGTGAAATTCACCCACACAATATTTGTTCTAATATTCCTCTTTCTCTACACAAAATATCTCAAATCCATTCTATAAAGATGATGAAATTTCTTAAAAGATGTCCCGTATCGTAATAGCTCCGGGAGCCTCAGCTCCCAATTTTACTGTTGCCGCCCTAGTAGATGACAAAATTGATCAAAGTTATCAATTTATACCTCGCGATGATAGGTATAAATTACTATTCTTCTATGAAGGAGATTTTAAAGAAAATTCAGCTAATGAACTGAAGAAATTAGATTTTAATATTAAAGTATTTGATACTTATGATTGTGATATTTATGGAATATCAGTTGATAGTGTCGAGGCGCACTTAAAGTGGAATGAAGCTGTTAGCGTTAGATTTCCCCTATTGTCAGATAGTACCAGGAGAGTGTCTGTCATGTATGGAACATTATCACCAGAAGGTCCGTGTTATCCCGGTGCTTTTATTATCGGTCGTAAGGGGAAAATATTATGGTATCGTTTAGAGAATCCCGGTTATATTAGGGAAATTGCGTCCATACTGCAAACAGTAAAAACATTTCACGATTCTGAGAAATGAGATATGTATTAATTAATACATATATTTACCTTTTAAGCAACGTCGGTCGGCGCACAGGGGATGTGTATCTGTTTATGATTCTGGTCTGGGATACGGATGAGGTTGGCGTTGGAACTGATGTTGGAAGCGAAATTGGCGCTATAGCGCCAGGAGAATTGGCCCGAAATGATGTGGTTCTAGTAGGATTAACTCGAGATGATGCGGTTCTAGTAGGAGATGTGGTTCTAGTAGGAGATGCGGTTCTAGTAGGAGATGTGGTCCTAGTAGGATTAACCCGAGATGATGTGGTTCTAGTAGGAGATGTGGTTCTAGTAGGAGATGTGGTTCTAGTAGGATTAACCCGAGATGATGTGGTTCTAGTAGGAGATGTGGTTCTAGTAGGAGATGTGGTTCTAGTAGGAGATGTGGTTCTAGTAGGAGATGTGGTTCTAGTAGGTGATGTGGTCCTAGTAGGTGATGTGGTCCTAGTAGGTGATGTGGTCCTAGTAGGTGATGTGGTCCTAGTAGGATTAACCCGAGATGATGTGGTCCTAGTAGGAGATGTGGTTCTAGTAGGAGATGTGGTTCTAGTAGGAGATGTGGTTCTAGTAGGAGATGTGGTTCTAGTAGGAGATGTGGTTCTAGTAGGTGATGTGGTTCTAGTAGGTGATGTGGTCCTAGTAGGAGATGTGGATTTGGCTCCTCGGCGTCGAGGAGGTGTGTTTGTAGAGATTGGTCCAGGAGCTGCTCCTGGACTAATGAAATTATTTATACCTCCATTAACTCCGGGGGATGAGCGTATTACTGTGGCATCCATTTTTTGTGATCGGTTGAATCGAGGAGAACGGGAGGAGCTAGAGAATCCAGCTTCTCTACCCTGAGAATTATTCATATTATTACCGGGAGATCCAAAGGAAGAATTAGGAGAACTAACTGAGTTTACCGGTCCCCGGGTTTTCGCAGCGGTGTTTCTGCGATTTGTAGATTGTGTCACTGGAGGTGGCAACTCTACTGACGCTGATGGTCTCACCGGAGTTGGAGATTTAGCTCTTCGTTGAGGAGATTTGGTCCTATATGCGCTACTTAAAGACCGAGGAGAGCGAGGGGAACCAGGGGGGCTAGAAGAGGAAGGCATATTTCTTCTAGTCGGGGATTTAGGTTTATCTACTAACGTAGGGGGTAACATCATAGGTTTTTTCTCTTTTCTCCGCTTATTCGCGGTTGCAGCATTTTCTCGAGTCATCTTACCCTCTACTTGTTTCCAGTAAAATCAGAGTCGTAATCGGTCTTATTTTTATAAATACCACGATTTTTAGATGGATTATCTGGGGGTGGCCAAAATGACGAATTAGAATTATCAGTTCGATCTTCGTAATATCGAACAGTTTCTCCTCTCCTATCGTGACTGCTATTATCATGGCGATCATACTGGTCCTGTTCGCTATGGCTTTCGTAAGCGCCACCTTCAACAGCACCTTCCGACACAATCAATCTATTTGGATCATAGCCTAATCCCTTCACTGCTAATATCAATAATTCAAAATCCGCTTGGGATATAGTTTTTTCCCGACTTAAAATCCATAATTGAGATCGACTACCATTTCCCACAATAGCATATCGAGAATAATCGGTCCAATGAATCCAGTAATTGGCTTGGCTCATTGAAGGAAGAGTTGGTACATTGGGAAATACCACTTCCAATCTTCCCGGATATTCCGGATTAGGTATAATAGCAAATCCTAAAATTTCTTTAACGTGATCATTGTGGTCGATACATTCATTGGTTACTTTCATTTTTTTCGTTCTAGCATTCCAATGGTAGCGTGCATTACTACGAACACACCCTTTTTGGAAAGGATTGGGATAGCGTGCTATTTCCCACCATCTGCCCTGATAACGCACAGGATCGAAACTTGTAATACTAACTGGTTGCGAAGATGAACCTCCCATTTTTAATATATTTTTATTAAATCAACTTTTTTATAAAAAATGTGTTAATAGAATAGGTCGATTTAATAAAATGGATAACTATCCATCATATATTCCTGATGATGTTGGTGTGAAAAAGAAATACGATAAAATCTATCGTAATTATAGGTATAAAGAAGCTGGGATAGATAGGATCTTAAAATTATTCGACCTCGATGAGAAGAGTGTAAATACTGGATATTACTTTTCCGGTCCGGTCAATTTCGACCAGCTAAGGTATATTTTGACATGTATGATTATCACCGTTCGAGGGGACAGCGGAGCCGCTGAAATTAATGGAACAACTTGCATAGAAAAAATGGCTAAGACAGTGATCTCTTTCAATCGCAGCGAGATAACCAAAGCAATAAAATTTCTATATCCCAAGTGCCAAAAGTACTCGTTGATTTTTCTGGTTTCTTCGGCAAGTACTTATATACCTCCTTCCCTGAAGCAAGGGGAATTGTTAGGCAAAATTGTTTCATGTCCAGATGATATGCTATTTCTGGTAGATCTAATGATTTATGTTGAGGTAAAAATCCCCAAGAATTTTACGGGCATCATTCCCGTAGCATCCAATTCAATATTAGATTTTGAATGGATCCATCATGTATTATTTGGTTGTACTAGTGAAGCTTTTAACGAATGGCTATTTGAAAGGAAAATGTATCTGGACATAAATACAGGAAAAAAGATAACTGAATCTAAAATTAATAATTACGTAAATATTGACCGAAGCACAAGGTTGGTCTCATCTACCAATGACATTTTCTCTTACTCGGTTAAGATTGTGAGTAGATGCATGGCTAATTTATTCTTTTCGGAACTCGAGGAAGAAAAGAAAGATGAGAATAACGGGAAGAGTAGGAAAGGCGGGAAGAGCGAGAATGGAAAAGGAGAGAAGGAGGAAGGAAAAGAGAAGGAGAGGCTCAAAAGAAAAACCATACCCAAAGCCATTAAGAACCAGTTATGGAGAAAGAATTTTGGCGATTCCATGAAAGGAAATTGCTTCTGCTGTGAGGGGGAGATAAACGCCCTCGAGGGGTGGGACGCTAGTCACTGGGTTCCAGCATCTAAAGGCGGGTCCGATACACTTGATAATCTGCGAGTGTGTTGTAGCACTTGTAACAAAAGCATGTCAAATATGGACATGGGAACATATTTAAGACGGTATCATGGGAAATGAACTATATATACCTAAAATTGATTTTGTTAAAGTTCCCACCACTAATAAGTTTAATAATCTATGTTGTACACCATGGATAGCATAGCTAAAATCTCAACTTCTTGCTTCGATGACCGTATACAAGGCGTTATCTTTCTGTTCCATCATTTATCAAACGATTATCTATCGAGAGACGAGTATGAAGGGTTGTATCTCGACGGAGATATCATAATTTCAGAGGATGATCCAGTCGGAAGTTTTGAAGGCTATATTATTGAAATATAACTTTTGGATCGAAAAATCGGTGAGACATGACATCCCTATTCTTAACCTCCTATTTTCGAGAAACGGGACATATCATCCACGGATTACGGGTTACACCGATGCCCGCCCCCTCCCGGTAGTTCAGACAGAGGCGATTACTGAAGATATATTATACGAATATATAGAGATATTTCATGAAAGATTGCGTGACAATACAGCGGCTATACCTCCTAAATTTACCGGATTTCGCTACGTTAATATTAAGGGTTAGTTGTGAGGAAGAAGTTCCTGCTGCCTATTTAACAAAAAAAGTGAGAACATTGATTAAATGGAAAATATTTTCCATTTAATCAATATATAAACCATATATAAATTTATATATAGTTTGAAAACATGGATATTAAATACATACCAGTGAAAGCGGCAAGTTTCAACCGCTTTGGACAAGATATTGAAGATGGTTACCAAATAAACGGGCAATTCTTTAGTAACGAGAAAATCCTCGAAGATGATTATGACGTGGATACTCTCGATGATTTATATTTAAAAGAGTCCTATATCCGTCTGAGAGATAACGTTATTCTTCGCGAAACCGAAAAATTTACACCCAACCAAATTACCCGTTATGACGGTCCAACGGGACCGCCCCCTCCTAGCGGATATGAACGGGAATATCGAGGTACCATACGCGGGTGGGAATTGGGCGAACATTTCATTGAGAAGGGGGATATTTTAAACGAATTATATATTCCGCAAAATATGGAAGATAATGAGGAATTCATGAATGAATTTACAAAATTAAGAGAAATACTATTATCCGAAAATATGCCATTAATAAAAGGATGAAAAAATTATTAATTAATAATTTTTTCAATCGCCTTATCAGTTTTATACCAGCTAAAACTGATAACATCTTTAAAAAGGGATCGTGCCTCTAACAATTATTTCCCAAGCGGATAATTTAGATGTTCTAATAGAACACCGCACTGTAAATTCTCACAGTACCCGCAGCGGTTGGACCATAGCGCAAGAGCAATTGTGTTGGAATAACTGGTAGTCCAGTTATTCCCGTCATGGAATACAACGTTGGGGTTGTATTAACAACAACGACCAATGTACCATAAGTAGTCACCGCTGTTACGTCTACTAATGTCATAGTAGACGAGGGAGTCCCAGCACTGGTATCCAATATCATATCAATTCTCGTAGGTGTCACATTATCCGTTCCCACAAATGGTATTCTGGAAGCTATGGAATTGGTAGCTGTTGTTGACAAGAAAGAATTATTAGTAAAAAATGTTGTCGAAAAATAGGAAGTGGAAAATACTGGAATAACAGACTGTGTTCCACCAGAGCCTGTAGGTCCCGTTATGCCCGTAAATCCCGTAGGACCAGTTAAAGGAGGGCCTGTCGGACCCGTGGGTCCAGTATTTAGAACTATGTCTTCATAATTACCCAATGGTACCAAGAAACTAAAAGGACTATCAACTGGAACTCCTGGTGTCCCACCATTATCTTGTTCATTGATATCAATAAAAAAAGATGTTGCGGTTCTGTTACGATAACATATTAGATAATCATCAGCCCCGGCAGAACATTGTATGGTGGCAACAACTGAATATAAATTATTCGATAATGCGGTATCAAATGTTATCTCGTATGTTCCTGTTGAAATTTGGGCACTGGTAAAACCTCCAGAGCTTGACTCTATATTACCAGATGCATCGATAGCTCCAAATATAGAAACGTTTCCAACAGATCCGGTCGGACCCGTGAATCCGGTAAATCCAGTATCCCCAGTAGAACCGGAGGCGCAAATATTAACCGTACCCAAGACATCATTACGATAAGATAGACAATCTGTCTCTGTGTTGTAAAATATCTGAACGAATCCACCAGTTGGGCCTGAAGCCAAGCTGCCAGCTTGGCTTTTTATCCTAATATTATCGAACACTTCCACTATTTCTTCCCCAGATACAGAAGCCATATTTAAATTATTTTACAAATATCAGGATTTCCTTGGAAGTAAAGAATATTTGTTTAAGTTGAAGAAAATACTGCTAAAATTACCTGACAAAAATAAAATTATTGTAAAAAATATTAGTTGATATTTTTGTAGCCTCGCCAGATGCTAATTAGTTAGCATGGAAAGTTTCTACGCGTAGAAAAGGGGCGTAATAATGATTATTCTCCCGTGCAAAGGGAAGAACCAAAAGGAAAACCATACTCAAGGCCATTAAGAACCAATTATTGTCTAAATTCATTTATAACTTATAAATGAATTTTTTAAAACACTTAACCCATGGGTCAGCGCGACAATTCAAACAAATTCTTAAATTGTCGTTGAAATCATTTCTAGGAAAATATACTATTAACCTTTAATATGGGCGTTTATCCTATGGCATCCTCTATCATTTAGAAATTTAACTAGTTCGGAAGGTTTAGAATGATTGAAAATCATTGCAATCGATTGATTTTCGGGAATGCATTCATAAAGTGAGCCTTTGGAATAAATTTTAATATAACCATCATTACATGCGATTTTTACATATGGCTGGCTATGTTCATTATCTACAACTGATGTATCAAAATTTATGCTCATTAAACCGTAATGCAATTTCTTTGTCTCCTGGATTGTACCCATTTTGCTTTGCCTGAAACTCAGGGATGGTAGTTATAACTACCATCGATAAAAAAACTTAATCAATTTTAATTATATGATTAAAAAGGATACGCTAAAAATTTAAGGCTGATATGTAGTAATCATCCATATTCATATGGATGATTACGTGGGAAATAGAAATTAATTTATTAAAAAATAAATCAGCTATTTAAATAGCTGATTTTCAACAAAATGAGGCGTACAATATCTCAATCAAAAATGAACCCTTCATTTTATTACATGAAAATCCGAATTTCATGGAAAATATGCTATCGGGATTATGATAGACCATAAATATATCTATATAAACTCTCTCTTATATTTCTTATCTCGCCTCCGTGTTCGTTGTAAATAATAGCCAGATCATTCCTTGAACTATTAATAGATCCAATAATATCAACATTAGCGCTTATCCGCCTGAGTAATAACAATACAATTTAGGTTGTATAAGTCATTTCGCTAAATACAAATTGACCACCGATAAATACAGTTCTCCATAATATGTTTCTATCTCTTTTATATTTTTCCTGGTAAAGTTTATTTTCACCCGCGCTAAACTCTCTTTCGGATATTCTACCATTAGTATCGAGTGTATAGCTAACAGAGCCTAATTCCCTATTTCTTACACCATAAGATGTGGCTATTTTCCTCATTAATCGACCTTCCTTCGAGTAATGTTTCTCGGTAGACCTCATTTTATCATTGTCTTGATAGTATATAATAACGTTCTTTGTTTTTAGATTGCCATTTGGATGATAAGTCTTAATTTCATCTTCAGTTATGTAGGAGCTGAGCTTGTCTTCTCTTGTTTTCTTGCCATTGTCGTAATTCTTATTCACTTCTAGTATCATTTCATTAATATCATTATAAAATACTTTGTCTGAACCACCCAATATATTATTTTTATCGTAATAAAAAGTCTCTGACATAATCAATTTACCTTTTAAATATACTTTCTTTTCTACTGGATATCCTTTCATGTCATATTTGCATATTCTTTTACAAATATCTTCGTCTTCACTGGTGATAGAAGAAGTAATTATACTCATACCATTATACTCATATTTCTCCTGAAACATAGATCCTCCCGGTCCCTTAGCTATTATATTAAATTTCTTAACTTTGCGATCACTATAATCGCAATTTTCTTGGTATATCTTGTTGTTCGGATTGCTCTTGGAATATATCAACCTACCATTGTTATCTCCTGATAATATAAATTGCGATCCAAGTTTAGTGTTGCGTTTGGAATATTCTATCCATTTACCATGGATATGCATTTTAATCATTTTGTTTTCCATTGTGGACATTCTCGTATTTATAAATACGAGAAAAAAATTTAATAAAATGTAACTGAAAATAAGTTGGTCTATTAGTTAATAGGTCAAAAATAATCTATCCTTTGATGTTATCAGCCTTTATTTCAGAAATTGTTCCGGAAACACTGCTCATAAATTCTCCGGTTAATTCTTTTTTACCTTCCTCGCTGTTTAATTTTGACGAAAATTCGGATTTCAGCTCTGAACGATCCATGTTGACCATCGAGGTGGTCAACCTTATCATATTAAACATCATTATTCTAAGAAGAGGATCCTCTTGTTTATCCACAAATTCTCTAAATCCTCCTATTGACTGGTTCGATTTATCACTTAAATCGAAATTGTAATTCCCTGAAACATTAGAAATTAATTCATTTAGTTCCTCATCTATGACATTTTTAATTTGAATCTTATCCTGGGGCGAAAGTTCATCAATTTTCTCTCGTAAATCGAAGTCCATGGTTATAAAAATGTTATAATTTTTTCACTAAAAATAATTATCTATCCCTTAATACCATTAGCTTTTATCTCCGATATTGTCCCGGGAACACTTCTCATTTATCGATGGTATTCATTTGGTCGCTCTCTTCGGAGCCGTTGCCCATCTCTAAAAATGTTAAAATTAGTTTTTAATAGGCTCCAAGCTGAATAAAATAATTATTCTCTTCTGATTTAATATGACTGCTGGTATAGAATCTTCCATTCATGTCACTGACATTTTAAGAATGTCAGCAGAGCAAGAATTGGGGCCCTTGTTGCCCAACTCAATCTGTTGGGAACACTTCGATCTCCCAACGCAATCTTTTCCCCGCGTTGTTTATGATAACAACGCTTCATCCCATTTTGGATATTTTGCGGATCTATTGCTTCGGTTACAGTTACATTGCGTCTATCCTAACTTGTGTGATGTATCTAGATCTGATGAGCTCGAGCAAATCATCTTCGCTCAAGCTATGTCGAAAGGTAAAGATGGCTGGAAAGAATTTGTTACTGATATGATTAAGCATACCGGATGGAGCCTTCCATCTGATTTAGCTAATTGGAACTGTCAAATCTCAAGAGTTTGGAGCTTATTTAGCAAGTTTGCTCGTGATATCGGCCAAGCATTCATCAATCTGTCGGAAAATCCTGAAACCACCATTCCCTTCAATGTTGAATTATTCAACGGTTCGGGTATTGAGGAAATTCAGGGCCATCCCGATATTATTTGGTATGGCCCTAGCCACAACGGTATTATTGATATTAAAACGGTGAGAAAACCTTCAACTAATTGTGTTTGTCATATGGCACAAGTCTGCGCCTATGCGGCAATGTTAAAGGAGCAGGGAAAGCAAATAAACTATATCGGGATCTATTATCCGTTACAAAAAGAACCTATGGTATTATTTAATTTACCCGAAAGTTGGGACCATCTCTCATATTTGAGTTTCCTAAAAGCCAAAGCTTCCTCTATTTCGACGAAATCAGAGATTATATCAGGTGAAGAGTTATCTCAGGTTCAATGGGTACCTTCCCTTGCTCAGGTACCCGATATGAGCAGCGAGTGTGCCATGTTTGCTCTAATATTTGCTTCTATGAAATTGCCTCCTGGCATGGGCCATCATGTACATGGATGCTCCGAATTACTGAATAGTATTAGCAATATCTCGAATCTAAGTGTACAAGCTTTTTTAACTCCCCGAACTGGCTGTTTCCCTGATTACGATATTGAGAAAATTAAGAATACTTTAATTGCTAATAATTTGGTCGGATTTTCTCACATGCCTTATTATATAAATATATGTAAACCAGAGACAAAAATGTATCCTGATCCTATAGTTTCTTTAGGAACTCCTATCAGGGAATTAAATGTAGCGAATCAAATGGGTTTGCGAGGGTGCGTTATCCACGTTGGCAAGGACACAAAAAAGAAGGGTTTTAATCAGGCATGGAATGATATGAAATACTATACCCTCTGGTTGGTCTGTCATGCACACATTTCTTGCCCTTTGCTGTTAGAGACATGTTGCGGGGCAGGAACCGAGATGTTGTCGGATGTAGAATCTTTCTGTGATTTCTATGAAGAAATAATTAAGGACTATCCGCTCTATTATAAGCAAGTTTATAATACGGACCCAACATCACAGGCGCCCTTTGGTCTGTGCTTGGATTCGTGCCATATTTTTGTAAGCGGGGCAAAATTAGACGAATTCATAGGTAGAGTTGTTGAAAAAGTGGGCATTGAAGCTATTAAACTTGTTCATTATAACGATTCAAAGAAACCCAGAGGAAGCCATGCTGATCGCCACGAAGTTCCTTCGTTTGGACAGATCCCAATTGAAGAATTATATTGGGTCTATCAATTTTGCTTGAAGCACAATATTCCAATGGTCCGTGAATAATTAAAAAAAAACTTATTAATTAATAAGTTTTTAGAGGAACTACCAGATAACTTTCCTATACTGAGGGAAGTGTTCTATCGTAGAAAGTGTCATAATCTCACCTCCGATAAAACTTAATTGAAAATATAGTTCATTTTTGCTCACGCACTTAAGCGAATCTTTCCTGATGTGGTAACCGCCTAATTCTAAAAGATCAATCCCGTTATCTTTCCAATAACCCAGGATGCACGCTGACATTTCTGAAGCTTGCCTCATGAAATCTACGTTTTGATCAAAAAACTTACGTGTCTTATTAAAGAAAATGTCCATTTCTGCACCATCTATACGGAAAGTTCCTTTGGGCAAATTGCTATGTTTTGAGTCAGCCATTTAATGAAAAATTGAGTATAAAACTGATAATCAGTTTTATTTAATATGTCCTTTTATCCTGAGAAAGAACAGCCCCTGTCACGGGAACATAAAAGGAAAATTATTGTTGATAGTATATATCAATAGTAGATTCATCCTCAGCAAAGCAATTTATGCTGGTATTTATAAAAATGAAGTGCTTTTCATTTCGTGTGCTATGTGAAATGGTAGCGCATACAATCCTAATTTTACTCTTAAGATAAAAACGGGCCTAGAGTGAACTGCTACCAAAGTAAAATCGATTAAATATCTGAATATTTTTTTCTCGAAACTCACTCCAGTAGAGCTGAGGAGGGAGAAGAGGATGATTATTATTGAGACAAAAAATAGATTAAAAAGAGTAGCGGAAATTCTTGAATTAATCACACGTGACGATCCCTGTTATAAATCACATAATCCGCATCCGATGCGGTTATATATTGGTATGGACTATGTAGTACCCGAGAGCAAAATATCTGTGTTTTCCGGATTTCACCTAAAGAATTTATTTGATATAAACAATAGATATGTGACCGCACCATTAAGTAAGTGTTCTGAGTTTGTTTTGATGTATATTACTTACAATATCCAACATAAATCATATGAAATTGTTTGTTGTTTTTGGGAAAACATTGATAGCGAAAAAATTATAGCAAGTACCATCGTTCAAAAGGCAGACGCTATTAAATTTTTAATTACATTTGATGAATATTTGTACCATATCAAATATGGTAAATTGTGCCAGGTCTGAAGAATCGGGCAAAGTGCTGCCTTATCCATTACCAAGAGGTTGATAGCATATTTAAAAAAAATCATTATTTTATATCTATAAAATAATACCAGACGTTAAAAATGGCCCGGGGAGGGAAAATCATGCCAATTTAAGACACAAAAATGGATAAAATAATAATTTCAAGTTACAAAAATGAATAACGTCCTTTCAAATATGAAAATAGAAGATGTTTCGGTGGGTAATCCCGATGAAAGGTTACAAGATATACTTAATTTACTGGACCAAAATGATTTATTGTCCCAACCCTGTCATCTAACAAGATACGGATTATTTCCTCACAGCAGATATGTTATTTCCAGGCATAAACTCATGGTATTTTGTAATAAATTCTCTTAATTGGGTACAAAATACCATGAGTTTATCAGTGGTCCACAATATCTAGTTAGAGTGGGATTGTGGACGAATATCACCCTCAAGTGTTTAAAATTATCTATTATGGTATCGAACATAATGGTGGAGCGACTCGGATTGATAATATTGATATCACCAAAAAAAAAGATGCAGAATTATTTGTTTCTATGTTTGGTAAAGACCTACACAATTCATGTAATAGGTATTTGTCCCCATCTGGTGTAGACATCACCACTAGCGAATAAGTAAATAATAAATGATCAATTTCAATTTTTGGGAATCGTTGTTTAAAAAAAAAGTATTAATAATACTTTTTTAGTATTTTTTTTGGGTTTTTCTTCCTCGGTTTTTTAATAACTCTCCCTCTTTTTCTCCTTTATACTCCATACTAACATTTATATTAATCCTCATTCGCCACTTCAATGTGGCGAGGTACTTCCCGCTACAGGAGTTGGATGGACGGGAGCTCCAAAACTGGAGGGGACGCATATCTGCTAGGGACATCAGGGTAGATAGACAACTGCTTCGAAAGAGTGGATCGAGGGTTGGAGACTACAGGGGTAGACATTTTACCAGCTGTAGCTTGTTCCCAGGTGAGACTTCTCATCTTCAAGAGTTCGGCGACTTGAGCTCTAAAGGTTATCCGATTATTCATGCAGTTACTACAGAAGATGGCACTTTCTCCGCTGTAGCTGTTCACATACACTTTTCTTCCGCAGGGCTTGCCCCTCTTCTCGAGATCATGAACGCGGGTACTCATGGGTCGCTGACAACCATTCGTCTCATCTTTCGGTTCTTCTTTCTTAGTAGAAAGACTGGGAGTGTGTACAACCACACTCATACCAAAAGGTGCCTTCATACCAAGGACCTTCTCGTATAGAATCTCGGTAGTAAGAGGGGTACCAGGATGCTCCTCTTTCACCAAGGCCATCACGGCCTCCATAACAGGAACCATGATAGCCTTCTGAGATTCCAAGAGAAGTTCACTCACGGTCTTAGTTTCAAGCTTCATTTCGTCAGCCATTCTCACAGAGTACACAGAAAAGATCACACACCACACACGCGATCGATTGGATTATTAATGGGAAGCGAAATAATAAATAATCAATTTTAATATCCCTCGTGGGATTGCGGTGATCACATTAAAATTGATTATTTATTATTTCGCTTCCCATTAGTAATTGCTATCCTGACATTTTGCTAGTGTATCCACTGCTCTATTTTTACGTCTTGTGTTTGTGAAACGCCCTTTATTCAACGTTCTTTTCTGAAATGGACCATTGTCCAGAATCTCAAGTGATTGACGCCATGGTGTTGAAGGTTAATGAACTCTATCGGAAAAATGATGCCTCCTCTGAGGAGGCATTAAAGGAAATGAGTAAGATAAAATCTCTACGAAAGCTTCCTGTTTCCGAGTGGGAGTTGAAGTACCAACTTCAACGTGAAGAGATAATGTCCGCTCCCGACCCTTATCTCAAAGAAATGAAAGTTGAAATTGCTGAAACCATCAGCGACTATACTCCTAACGTGATGTTCATCCCCCAAAAGTACTCTGATGACTACTATCAATTCAAGAAATTGTATCACTGTGGTCCATTCCAGACGCCTGACCCCCTAGCATTTCATCTTACTGCAAAGATGTTACAGGAGCACGATGAATGCACAGTGGCCATCTTTGAGAGTGACGGTCTCAAAAGAGAATGTTCAATGGCTGCTAAGTCCTTCCTCTCCGGCGAGAAAAGCTTCTGTGAGGCCCTACAATGGCTTAATGGCGAGTTCCACAAGTCCCACGCGCGGTATCGCAGAGGCTATATGAAAGATGTGACTTACATCGGGTGCCCCCTTGTTCCTCAGAAATGGGCCATCAATCGAGCTAAAGCTCTTCGAGAAAAAGGAGAGGTGCCTGAGCAATTGATGATTTCTTACTTTCCTTCATTCTTGGACAAGTTAGATGCTAGCGCCATCGTTTCTCCGAATGAACGATTGATCGAAGCTATCAGGGAGCTCGAACTCGATTCTTCAGGAATGGTACTTCCTTCTGATGCGCTGACTTGCTACCCATACATTGATCTTGACACTGGATGTTCGTATGTGCCACCTGTCAATCCCTCTGTGATCCCCCATGAACAAGATCGATTCTCTTACGAGCGAAACCAACTCCTCCGTGAAAACCAGCAACTCCTACATGAAAACCAGCAACTCCTACATGAAAACCAGCAACTCCTCCATGAACAACAATTAATTCATGAACAAACGCGTGTACCATCCCATGGAGGGAGGGCTGATCGGTATTATCGTGGGTTTCCTGGGGCATCGATGGATCCCCCCATGACTTTCGGGAGTGAGGCCTCTTTTTCCGATAGATTCCAATTTCCTACACACTATCCCCCCATGCCCCCTTCTCCTCAGTACCCCAGCACCCCTGAGTCTATCCCGCGCTCATCTGTATGTCCGCCTGCTCCCTTTAAGCAGAGATCATATCCCATGCCCAAGAGCAGCAGACCCAATCTCCGCCGCGATCTCTTTCCTCGTAGCTGTGAAAAAATGAGAAATAACACGGGCTAACTCCAAAACGATGTCGAGATGGGTTTCTGAGTAATTGTTGTCTCTCCCCTTTTAAAAAATTGCTCTTTCCATCTTAAAAAAAATCTATTAAATAATAGATTTACCACCACTCCAAGTCCTTATTTATCTCCGGACATCATTAAATTTAATCTGAAATCAATTCTATGCATCTCTGTTCCCATCAGAATCATCCTTAGTGATCGTTAAAGCATTTTTAACGATAAAAATTCCATCTCTGAAATTGATAATAATTTTTTCATTTTCTAATATAAATACTGAATTGCTCTGATATGATTTATTATATACTAGATATTAAGATGTACTATTTACCATCTAATATTAATTATTACAAACGTGGTCCGTCTCATTTGTACTAACTACTAACTACTAACTACTAACTACTAACTACTAATTGATAATATCTTTTTTCTAATATGCTCTAGCCGTTAACCTTGGTCGTGAGAAGTCTTCATTGATTTCCGGAACCATAAAAGCCCCCTTTTTCTTCAACTACGAAAAGGTGGTATTGCGTTAAAATCTACCTCAATATATATATTGATTCTACCGCGGTACTGATACTTTTTTGTAGATGTGAAAAAGGGGGCTTTTTAAATTCTCCGATCTAATGTATTATTTAATACAACATGTTTATACTAGACATGTTGAAGGTGATCTTTTTATGCCCAGAATCACCCTTAGCGATCGTTAGAGTATTCTAACGATAAAATTCCATCTCTGAAATTGATAATAAATTTCTATATTTAGATTATAAAAATAATCTAGCCGTTAACCTGGTCGCGAGAAGTCAGCGAAGACTTCCAGAACCATAAAAGCCTCCTCTTTCTTACCTAGTCGTAAGAAAGAGGAGGCTTTTTAAATTCTCCTAGTTAATGTATTAAATAATACATTAACTAGTATAACACTTCCATGCTAGCAGTATCAAAGTCTATTTTTTGCATGCCCAGATTTAATCCTTGCCATGATTCGATACGATCACACATCACAGCTGAAATATATAATATTTCAGCTGCACTTAGTCCTTGGCTAAGTAAAGTAGCCACTCGAATTTTGTTCGAGTGGGCCAAGTAGTTACAATTAGTAAATCCACAGAAGATAATCTCGTCCGTTTCATTTTCACCCCCAGTAGGTAGATTGTATTGTTTTATATTGATCGAGTTAAACTTTTGTGTGATTGAGATAATATCCACATCATCAATGATACCTTGTTCTTCAGGAAACTCCCAGACTACATCTAGCTCAATGAACACTTTATTGTATAAGATAAATGGGCTTAACGGTACCAAATTAACATCGGGATCGGAAGAGGGTGGCATAGTCCTGCAGTTTTAAACTATTAATTAATAGTTTTTTTTAATTTTAAATTTTTTAAAAACGGAGTGGAAACTGAAATGAAAATTAGAACGAAAACTGATGCTTATTATGCTGGGGGCAAACGTCGTCTGCGGGAGGAGACAGTTTGCCCTGGTGTTAAACCGTTTGTAGTGCTAGCGGGCAATCTCCTACGAAGACCTCCACGATCAATTGGGAGTAAGCCCGCTCCGGGTGGAGGGGTAACCGTAGTATGCTCTTCGTCACTCCATTCTTCTTTTTGAGGGATCAGTTCCAAATCATCGCTATCCGGTTGATTATCCTCGGTCGAGTCAATCTCCTCGGAAATGGGTGACTCTTGGGTCGAGTCAATCTCCTCGGAAATGGGTGACTCTTGGGTCGAGTCAATCTCCTCGGAAATGGGTAACTCTTGGGTCGAGTCAATCTCCTCAGGGACAGGGGACCGATCAAGGGTTGTTTGTTTCGTAAACTGGGGAATTCTGTTTATTTTAGGTGGGAGAGGAGGCTGTTGTTGAGGCTGTTGTTGAGGCTGTTGTTGAGGCTGTTGTTGAGGCTGTTGTTGAGGCTGTTGTTGAGGCTGTTGTTGAGGCTGTTGTTGAGGCTGTTGTTGAGGCTGTTGTTGAGGCTGATAGAACTGAGATGGCTGAGTTTGGGGCATCTGCGGGGCCTGCTGGAACTGAGATGGCTGAGTTTGGGGCATCTGCGGGGCCTGCTGGAACTGAGATGGCTGAGGGAAACGTGGTAGTTGGATAGTATGAATCCTCTGTGAGGCCTGTGGCATGTGTGGAGATGCCACAGTAGCAGGTGAATCAATCTTGAATGGATATCCAGCGCTGACGTGCTCGACACTAAATCCTAAGGATTGAGCCAAACTGGTAGCCAATTGGATTCCTGATTTCAATTTCATGCACTTATTACACATCATTGCAGTTTGACGAGTGCCGGCGTTCTTCCACACTTTCCCACCGCAGGGTTCGCCAGGGTGATTGCTGTTAGAACCCATGACACGTTGACAACCATTCATGACATCTCTAACATGGGGTGAGCTGACGGACTGCTTGAATGTCACTTCCGCATCGGAATGCAATTGAAGATGATCCTCCAACTCAGCTATGGTAATATTAATATCCCGAGTGTCAAGGTATTTAACCACTTCCGGGATGAGGCCCAATCTCGCAAAGGCTTTCCAGGCATCGAATGATTGCTCCAGTATACTAATCGAAGTATTCGCCCCTACCTGCTTCTGTGGCACCTGTTGGAAGACCTGAGGAGCTTTCGTAGTAGGGATAGAATAATCAACTTGCATGGGTTGAGTACCCTGTGCAAACTGAGCGCCTTCATGAGGAGTCTGGATATTCACAATAGAAGAATTCATTATTTTCGATGAAAAGATGCACAACAGATCTTGACGAAGTTAGCTTTGATAAACGATCAAAAATATATTTTATCAATTTTAAAGTACAAATCCGGTCAGTTACAATACATCTCGCTATACGTTTTCTATCTAAAAAATCTATTAGTTAATAGATTTTTTATTAAAACCCATTTAGGGAAAAGAAAATATTTTTTTTTGAGGGTTAAGTGGGAAAATGGAAGAGAGCTTACTAGTTCTTTACCTTGATATAATCACTATCTACATAGGTCATGTAGGTCTTCTCAGTGAGATAGGTATTATAATCACAGGGAAGAATAGCCTCCTGATCGGTAGCATGGTATCTCTTGATGGTACTGGTCTTTTTCCAAACCTTCTGGTAAAAACGGCTCTCTGGAGATGACTGCTTGTCGCCATCGGCTGTGTAGAGAATTCTCACGGTGGACTTACTGGTGACGCCATCCCGGAACACACGGCCTGCAGCTTGCACCATATCTTTAACCCTCAGAGCTGGAGGGATGAGCATCATACGGGGGAACTTACCACTGAGAGAGGTATCATGAAGATCAATACTAACCCCACCGGTGTAAAGAGTACCCACAATCACTCTACAATCGAGGTTATGGGACTGGAATGCTGCTATGGAGCTGTCTCTGGACTTTTGATCCATACAACCCTCGAGCTTAACTGGGTTGTATCCTCTTTTCTTCATATCCGTAAAGATGTAATCAAGGCTGTTCAGGAACTGCACCATAATGACCACCTTACCGCTGGGCTCGTCGGTAAGGTGTTCTACAGCCTGTTCCACATAGATCATTTCTTTGATCTTCTCCATTTCCTGCTGCATCTTAGTAATGACTGCCAAACCCGATTTACTAGACTCGTTCTGATACTTGTGTTCGAAGACTATCGGAATCTCCTCTGGCTCGTAGCCACCCGCGAGGATGGTGAATATCTTCTGCAGAGTATCCCCTGTTGTTCTGCAGAAGATATTCTCGTAGAGGGGTTTAAGCTCCTCGTCTTCCAAGAAGCTAGGAGTACAACTAAAGGCCAGCTTATCGCGAACATAATTCAGAAACAGTTCACCAGCGATGCTGTTAGCTTTGTTGTGAACGCCCCTTCCCTTCTCATATTTAAGAAGGGAAGCTTCCTCTCTTACATTCTTGATCTCGTACCCGAGGTCTTCCACGTACTTCATGACATCTTCGAGTCCGGTGAGATTATATGTACCATCGATATGGCTCCACTCCAACATGGCTTTACTGGGGTTGTCTGTTTTACCGTCGGATCTCTCCTCTTGACAAATCATCCCCAAGAGGTACATGTGTATGGGAATGTAAGCCATATCATCGGAGGGTGTGTGTGAGAGACACAGAACTCTACTGTTGTTCTCGTGAAGCAGAATGAAACGGCTACACGCTGAAACAGCAAAGGTTCTTTGAGATGGCTTCTGGTACATGTGAAACTCATCTAGAATAAAGATAACCCGGTAGTTAGTGCAAAGATCGATCCATAGCTGGCTGGGATAGAAGTCGTATCCCGTGCCATTTCGCTCGTACTTGTGGGTATACGGCTGGCGGTTGTTCGGAGCCTCCGGAGTCCCACACCTAATCCACGCATCGGAAGTGACGGTGAAGATGTTAGATGGGGAAAATTTAGCGAGTAGCACCTCGCTCCACTTGGTCAGTGAGGCCTTGGGACCAACTACTATTACATAGTCAGCGTTCCATCGACTCGCGGCTTCCACGCCCATATAGGTTTTCCCCGCGCCGGTCTGCGCAGTGATAATGGCAGGTAAACCATATTTCCACACATCCAGGACGCTTTCCACACACGGTTCCTGGTAAGGTCTCAGTTGGAGAGTCTTGGTATTCTCGGGCGTGGGCGGTACCTGGAGCTCACTCGGGCCTGGGACAGCCTTTCCATTATCAGGCTTGGTGGTGTAAGCAGCCATAACAGTCACAGAAGAATACGAGGAACGTATTTACTAATGGCCACGTGACGAATATTTGATCGATTTTAATATGAAGCCTTATCTAGAGCAGCGACAAGTAGGGACCAAGAGTAGATGATTGATTTTGATCTGGAAACGCTAATAATGAAATTATTAATTGACGAGACATTAATAAAAGATCAATTTTGATGCGAAGCCCTATGATACTCGCATCAAAATTGATCTTTTATTATTTAAATGATCAATTAGAAGACGTAAATTGCGAGAGATACTAAAATTGATCATTTAATTTTCCGTTTCCCATTAGTAATTACAACACTCGTGTGTAGTGCTTAGCTCTTTCTATCCACTCTCTACTATCTCGAAATTTTTCCTGTGTTACTTGACCATCTCATGGATAACACCGTCGGAACTCTTGTTGCCCCTGGCTCTCTTCCCGTCGAGGAAATGATCGATGTCCCAGTTCCCGATCAGTCTACTCCCGTGCCCATGGCAGAAGTGGAGGACAAGGGGTGTTCCTCGTTGTCCATCCAAGCTCAACTCTTTGAGGCACATCAGTCGATGATAATCGTCACACTCCTACCCAAGATCTCTGCTTATGTTTCCCAGAAGACTGGACAGGTTGTCACTGTTGAAGAGTTGACAACCCACTGCTTGAAAGCTCCCTCTGAGCTCACTGTCGGCATTGTGGTCCAATCTACTAAAGCAGAATCAGTCAAGAAGAACGATCGCGACCCCGTCGGAGGTTGCCAGAGGATCTTGGGTGAGCGCGTTCATGACGTTGCCAAGAGGGGACAACCTTGTGGTGAGACTGTGTGGAAGAATGCTTCCGGTCAAAAGGCCTTCTTCTGTGCAAAATGCATGCGGTTGAAGACCTTCGAGAAGCAAGTCGCTCCCCTAGTAGCGAGCTGGAGCATGACCTTTGCCCAAGCCACTGCTGGAAACTCAAATGCACTTAAGAACTCATCTCCCCAACAAGCTGGAACGCCCACCGCTTTCACGCCCGTCATGCCTCCTGGTTGGCAGAATTCGCCACCCCAAAACCACGTCTACCAACAGGAGGCTATCCAGTACCCTGGTCCCTCCCAGGCTCAGACCCAGGTACCTCCCCGGGCCCAGATGCCCCCTCAGACCCAGGTGTCTCCCCAGACCCAGGTCCAGACCATGGTACCTCCCCAGGCTCAGGCTCAGACCCAAACAGTGATACCCAGACGCCGTATCTTAACTTCTCAGTAACCTGAGAGGGCGAGAGGATATCTAAAAAAACCTAGTCGTACAGGTGGGTGTCCTCTCTAAAAACTTTTTAAAAAAATATTAACTAATATTTTTTTACAACGAATTCTATCTCGCCCTCTTTATCATCTTTTCTCACGAAATAGGCTCTTATGTTATATCCCATTATTCCCCATTGTCATCTTATCATGGCTCTATTATTGCTACTTCTCGATACAATATCATCCTCTCCACCAGTTATCAAGATATTACCTACATTTTTTCCCTGGGTTCGGATAGCAAAATTGATCATTTATTATTTAACTGTGATCAATTAGAAGCCGTAAATTGCAGGGGATAGCAAAATTGATCATTTATTATTTAACTGTGATCAATTAGAAGCCGTAAATTGCAGGGGATAGCAAAATTGATCATTTATTATTTAACTGCGATCAATTAGAAGACGTAAATTGCAGGGGATATCAAAATTGATCATTTATTATTTAACTGCGATCAATTAGAAGACGTAAATTGCAGGGGATATCAAAATTGATCATTTAATTTTCCGTTTCCCATTAGTAATTACAACACTCGTGTGTAGTGCTTAGCTCTTTCTATCTACTCCCTACTATCTCGAAACTTTTCCTGTGTTACTTGACCATCTCATGGATAACACCGTCGGAACTCTTGTTGCCCCTGGCTCTCTTCCCGTCGAGGAAATGATCGATGTCCCAGTTCCCGATCAGTCTACTCCCGTGCCCATGGCAGGAGTAGAGGACAAGGGGTGTTCCTCGTTGTCCATCCAAGCTCAACTCTTTGAGGCGTACCAGGGCACGGTGATCACCGTGCTCTTACCCAAGATCTCTGCTTATGTCTCTCAGAAGACTGGGCAGGATGTCACTGTTGAGGAGTTGAGGAAAAACTGCTTGGAGGCTCCTTCTGAGCTCACTGTCGGCATTGTGGTCCAATCTACTAAAGTGCCGATGTCCTCGACCAAGAAGATTGAACGGGATACTACCAAAGGATGTCAGAGGATCTTGGGTGAACGCGTTCATGACGTTGCCAAGAGGGGACAACCTTGTGGTGAGACTGTGTGGAAGAATGCTTCCGGCCAATCGGCTCTTTTCTGTGCTAAATGCATGCGGTTGAAGACCTTCGAGAAGCAAGTCGCTCCCCTAGTAGCGAGCTGGAGCATGACCTTTGCCCAGGCCACTGCTGGAAACTCAAATGCACTTAAGAACTCATCTCCCCAACAAGCTGGAACGCCCACCGCTTTCACGCCTGTCATGCCTCCTGGTTGGCAGAATTCGCCACCCCAAAACCACGTCTACCAACAGGAGGCTATCCAGTACCCTCCCATGTTACCTCCCCGGCCCCAGATGCCCCCTCAGACCCAGGTGTCTCCCCAGACCCAGGTGTTTCCCCAGCCCCAGATGCCCCCTCAGACCATGGTACCTCCCCAGCCCCAGATGCCCCCTCAGACCCAGGTGTCTCCCCAGCCCCAGATGCCCCCTCAGACCCAGGTGTCTCCTCAGACCCAGGTGTCTCCTCAGACCATGGTACCTCCCCAGACCCAGGTCCAGACCATGGTACCTCCCCAGACCCAGGTCCAGACCCAAACAGTGACACCCAGACGCCGTAACTTAACTCCCTTCTAATAACCTGAAGGGATGAGAGGATATCTAAAAAAAAGCCTGAAGGTTCGGGTGGATATCATCTCTAAAAAAAAATATTAACTAATATTTTTTTAACGGACCCTCTTCCTATAGAGCAAGCCCTTATATCATATTCTACCATTTCGTCATCTTTTCATTATTGCCCCTTTTCTTGTTTAATATTATCTCCTTCACCTCGGTTATTAACATACTACCTATCTTTTAAGTGTTCACAGTTTAAAAGACGTAATTTGCAGGGGATATCAAAATTGATTATTTATTATTTCTTTTCTCATTAGTAATTCAATCGATCGAGTGTGTATTGTGTGTTATTTCTCCGCTCTTTATAATCTCATTGTGTTACCTGACAGTCTCATGGAATCCACCGCTATCACTCCTGTCGACTCAGACGCCAAGCAGGAAAAGCCCCAGCCCGCCCAAGACCAACTCTTTGAGGCGTACCAATCGGTAATAATTGGCATACTCCTGCCCGTGATTTCCGATTATGTCTCTCAGAAGACTGGGCAGGAGGTCACTGTTGAGGAGTTGAGGGAAAACTGTTTGGAGGCTCCTTCTGAGCTTAATCTTAACATTGTTGTTCAATCCAATAAGGCAGCGACGATCAAGAAGGATGCGCGTAACCTTCACACTGGATGCCAAAGGATCTTGGGTGAACGCGTTCATGACGTTTCCAAGAGGGGACAACCTTGCGGTGAGACTGTGTGGAAGAATGCTTCCGGTCAAAAGGCCCTCTTCTGCTCTAAATGTATGAGATTAAAGACTTTCGAGAAGCAAGTCGCTCCCCTAGTAGCGAGCTGGAGCATGACATTGTCTCAAGCCACTGCTGGAAAATCAAATGCACTTAAGAATCCCCCTTCCCAACAAGCCGGGATGCCCACTTCTTTCACGCCTGTCATGCCTCCCGGCTGGCAGAATTCTCCATCCCAAAACCACGTCTACCAGCAGGGTCCTACCCAGTACCCTCCCATGTTACCTCCCCAGACCCAAGTCTCGCACCCACCCGAACAGGCATCCCTTCCTGTTCAGGGCCAATTGGTAACAGCCAAACGTCGTGCCTTAACTCCCCCTCAGTAACCTGAGAGGGTGAGAAGATATCTAAAAAACTCGGGTGTTTAGATATCTTCTCTAAAAAAATATTAACTAATATTTTTTTAAACTAACTCATGATCCTCGCTCCTTTTTCGGCCCTCCTCGTAAAATTTCTCTTCGCGCCGTATCCCATCCATTCCTTCTCCAGTACAATACCCTCTCCTCTCTCAGTTATTAAAATATTATCCATCTTTTTCCTTCTCCAAGTCAGTATATTAAAATTGATTATTAAAAAGCTATAATCTCTTGATAAGCAGTATTGCCCAGATTAGACTTCGCATTGTTATATCGAAAATATGAGAAAGGGTAAAGGAAAAGAAGAAGAAAACAAAGTCAGATGTCAGAAGAGATACTCCAAATGTTATCTGCTAAAATTACCGGATGATATGTTGATCCATATCATCGAAAGGATTCCCGTGAATGATCTGTTCTTCTTTGTCTCCTCGTGTAAGATGCTATGGGAATTATATAAGTCCAATGTCCAAAAGAATCAACCATTAGCTACATCAGTTAAAGCATGTTACATCTCTGTTTCCCGGACTATATGGATGGGACATAATCTTCGAGGTCCTGGTTATGGAAAGGGATATGGAAGAAATGGCAAAAAGAAAGGGTACGGGTTCCATCCGTACATGTTCTCGGAAGCTGCATCGTGTGGTAAAGTTGATGTGTTAAAATGGCTCAATGATAAGAAATGTCCCAAGAGCAGACACGCATTATATAGCGCATTGAAGAATGGTCATATTGATGCCACTCTTTGGCTGCTCGATAACGGGTGCTCTCCCGATCTAAACTGTTGGTACGAAGTGGGTCGTAGTGGGAGTGTTGAACTCTATCATATTTTCTCGCTAAAATATCCATGCCGTCAGGCTAGTAGGGAGCTAACCGAATTGGTGCAAGGATTAACAAAGACTAAGGATGGCTATGATCTCTATATGACACTATTGGTCAAAATTCCTTATGTGAGCCAACATGAATCGGAATTATTGAATATTGATAATTTAATCCAATTTGATTCCATTCGACTAGTTGAATATTGCCTCGATAACCCGGATTTTTCGATGGAGAGAATTGATGTATATATCGAATTATGTAATTTATGGAATCGCCATGATATTCTTAGATTGTTTATCAAGGCTAAACCCTTGGAGACCCGCCGTCATGTCCGGTCAATAACAATTGAACGCCTATCTCTCGAGATACCCGAGGGAATATTTCGGGATCTCCTTGGTACTGGAGTTCAAGTGGAATTTAGGGATATCTATGGAATCTGTGCTCACAGAGGTTTTTTGGATATACTTGAAGAACGGGGGCGCTCCGAAACATCTCAAGATCGAGCTGAAATGTTCTATGATGATATGATGTCTTACACCTTCCATTGGAATGATCATCCCCGTCCCATTGAGATTTTCAAGTACACTTACAACTTTTGCAAAAGTTGTAAGAATATTTCGGACAATCGAATGGATAGCCTCGAACGTCGTTTGGTCACTTTCTTCTTTGAACGCGGATATGTGGAACATCTAAATTGGTGCCTGGAGAGAAAATTTGCGTATGATAGCATGGCATTGTTAGAACTTACAGATCACAACACTTACTTCCGAATAGGCTTATTAGTGAAGTATGATTTGATGGACTGGCGCACGATGCGCCTCAAAGATATTGACAATGTTGTCTATTATCTAGTCAAAGAACGGAAAGATGATATTATCAGAGAGTTAGAACGTGAACATAACGATATATTCAAACTGATAGTCGGCACATACAAACTTGATTCCAATATACTCGACCATTTTAGAGATATAGGTTGTGATTTATTAACAGCATTGTAATATTACGAACTCGGGAGCAAAAGGTAAGACTCTAATAAAAATATTAAAAAAAAATATTAATATGAATTTTTAGCATGTTGCAACAAATTCATATTAGAATATAACTATCCAACTATAAAATTGATTTATAAAGTTATTTCTCTATTAAAAATTAATTATTTCCCAACAAATAATGCTATCCGAACATGATGAAGAATTTCTGTCGCTATTTTACGACGTTGTCCATTCCAAAACGACTGCCATCACCCAGGCTTCTTCGAGAAGCAAGGGTAATCGGTCGAGGAGACCGGTTACTACTGTAAAGATATGTTATCAAATTCCTTCAATAATATCCCCCGTCCTTCCTGGAGATGTTGGAAAACATATTTTCAACGTTATCAAACACAACTATATGTTATTGAGCGATGCCGGGTTGGGTCCGCGAGTTCAACAAGTTCGTTTGACTGAGACCCAGTTGAATATAAATATGGAAGATTTATCAATCAAATCCAACTTATCAGCGGATAAATTAGCGCTAACTATAGGTGAAATCGTGGCCAATCTTCATAGATTGGGTTACGGTCATGGCAACATCAGCTTATCTAACATTAGATATAAACAGGGAAAAGCATATCTAATTTCCCCCGAGTGGGTCTATCAGATATGCTCGATCGAGGATGATAAAATTGCTCATTACATGGCATTTAATCTACACGATCTGAATCTATCAAATAAGGAAGAACAACAGCATCTGATAGATTTAGATTATGATTATTGGTCCGGTGAACTGTTTCCTACCACATAGCTTTTTCCAAAGCGATCTAAAAAAAATCTCATCGCTTTAATAAAGATGGATACGAAGTACAAGGTATGGGAATTTTCCACGGGGAACCTCCTTTTTTGTCAAAAGATCCACCGAGAATGTCGCAAGATCCCATGAAGAAGGGTTATATCTAGGCGATGATATTACTCTTTTATACAATATCGATAAGAGGAGCCCATAGCCGAATTTAGATAAATTCGGCTATATTGTCGTAAACATTCCCGGTGATGCTATCCTATCGAGTGATGAACAAGATATACTCACAGACATAGAAAAACGATTACCTCAAATTTTGAAGAAAGATGATCAAGCTCGGACTAATTTTTATGCTTGGACTCACTAGCTAAATGTTATATTAATTAATATGATGATAGTAAAAAATAATGTCCACCTACTACGCTCAATTTTTATCATATATATGTTCAAGTGAATTATCAGGGCCTGCTCGAAATTTACCTGAACATCTAGGGAAGGGAAAGTTAAATAATGAGACTGTACCACTAAAATCGCTAGTTGTGACTGGAGAACAACTAGGAAATATTAAATTAAGAAAGACCGAAACCAGACCTCCATATAAATACTACGTTCACCGTGATGAACGAGTGGTTGAATTTGCAGCTGCGGGGATAATTAGATCAGCTCGTCCATACAAGAGGAGCAGCAGTGTCACCATTTGTAACGGTATCTCAGGATTTTTCGCAAATCGAGAAGAACCGACATCGCTCGTGGTTTCTTCCCTTGTCGAGGAAACCAAATTTCCAGAGAACGATAGCAACTATGAAAACGACAAGGAAGAGGATGATAGCGATGAGGAGATTGAGAAGAAAGAAGATTTCGATTTTGAGGCATTAGCTCGGGAACATCACGACTGCAATATTGGCTCGGATGCTATTGAAGATAATTGGACGGGTTATTCGATCGATTTATCCGATTTTGTCCCGCTTTCTCCTGATTCCGATTCAAAATCAAAGGGATATTTAAGAATTAAGGACGTCAAATCTGCTAGTGAATAATTTCTATATTAAATAATATAGAAATTTCAATCAATACTGGTAATATCACAGTAATCGTCATAATATTTAGTTTCCTCTTCGCTATTGGAACTATTGGGGTCACAGGAGGATGAGAATGTAACCTTCTTAGAGTATATGGATGATTTTTCTCTGTCTCCTGAAGAATGATCACTTATTTCATGAGAAACATTGAGATCGCTTTTCTTATCTTCAAGAAAGAGAGGTTTTTCTCTATCTCGAAGGTATGTATCTTCAATATCATTATAATCGCTAGCCATGATATCTCGAATGCAATTCTCGGTATTTCTGATATAATTTTTAATCATAGTATCAGGTCTACATTTCTTTTCGATATATTTCACTGAACTGGTCCGGTAATGATTACAGATAATAATAGCTTCCTTAATATCCTTTTCTCTCAAATTTTTATATCTGTGCTCTAATTTGTGCACATTATTCCTAACACCATCGACCACTTTAACCTTTATCAATGGAATTTCGGGAGTGTGATTATTAATACTTTTGAATTTGTAGGGTTTGAAGATGGATTTGACTTCGATATTTTCGTACCTACATCTAGCTTTACCGTATCCATACGGATGGGGATGTTTCTTATCGTGATTCCAGCGATGAATACATTTCATCAATGGATTAACTTCTTCTATATTTCCAGAAGACCCAAACATCACCCATGGTACCAACACACAATCGGCACTTTTAAAAGTAGTCTCCAGCTCCCTGCGGATAGTTTTATGAGGAGCATGACGTGTGTGAATGAACTCGTCCGCGTCCACAACTATCATCCACTCGCATTCATGCCTAATTTTGCTATGAAGTTTCTTTGTATCATATTTCTGATTACCCATTTCTCTAGCCTTAGTATCTGTTATGATCTCGATCCGCCCCCCGTACTTCTCCACATCATATTTCTCTGTGGATCCATCGTCTAATAAATAAATTTTATCTACCCCTTGGTTCAAATAATATGGGATAAATCCTTCCATATTTTTTCTCTCATTTCGTACACGACATATTAAGACCAAGAAATATTCCCTTTTCTTATTAGGATCGATATAGGTACGGTCAGTGAATGGAAACAGGGCCAATAAAACAAAGATGATAAGCAGGACAATTATCACCGTTATCAACACCACGAATAGCTTCATTTTTATAGGGACTGAATTATTTAATTTTCTGAGCTTGGTAAGCGTCCGCGTTTTAGACGCTTACCAAGCTCAGATTCGATATTTACACCCATCTCAGCATCCCATGACAAGTGCAAATAAATTATAATTTATTTGCCAAAATGTACACACAAATATTTTGTATTTTTATATTTACTAATTCCCTCAAAATATTTGCTATCTTCTTGTAATATTTTGACGCTTAACGTTCCATGTTCATATCGTTTAAGCTTGGTTAAACGATATGATGAATTAAAAAATCAGATATTTTGGAATAAATGAATGAATTTTTATCCGAGGGGCCATCCGGTGGGAGACCATCAACCCCTTCTTTGAACCATTCAGGTCATTTCGCATATAATACTTTCTTGTACGCTTTCTTTAATGGAGTTATTATATATGGGATACCGAGCAAATTGTCTGAAGCGGATGGTGAATTATATTGCCCGATTGATTTTATTGGGCCTGACGTGTTCCATTCTCGCACAATTTTTGGATATGATCAGGTATCTGGAGACGAAATTCATCCTTACTCAGTTTTTTCTCACCGTTAAATAGGGAAAAATATATCCTTGATACTAAGGGAAAAAATAGATCATTTTGCTCCAAATTATTTAAGGAATATCTCTCTGAGGAATTAAATTTAATGAAAAAGAGATACAAAAAACCACGCTCTGGTAGACCCAGTCTTATCGTAGGCGGTTTCGATTATATTGATTACGTGCTAGATACAGGAAATATTGATAACGTTGGGAGTCTTGGAGCTTTCATTGACTTAGATAGATACCACGACATCGTAGTTGAAAAGATGAAAAGTGAATATCCCAAAGATATAATACCTCATGGTTATCCTCCATACGAAAAATTTATGGATATAGTTTTTAATTATAAAAACTTAGCAGATTCATACCACCATGATAACCACATGATCACAGCGGCCTATCTCTTTGCTGGTATGTCGGTACTAAGATGGGATTTGGTACAGGCCAAATTAGATGAAGATTATCAGTGAGGAGATATCTTGATTGATTAGTTTTTGATGAGGGCTTAAGATAAATAAAAATATCATTTGATATTTTTATTTGATATTTTTGTGTTATAGAGATCGCATTACTCGGATTAGATATGTTTACATATTCAAGGTCCATATTGGAAATACTTATACCTAATCTCTAAAAATAATTAGGGTCCGAGTGGAAAAAATCAAACCCGGGAAAACTGGATTAGTAAAATTTTTTGAAGATTTCCTACTGATGTTGCGGCTATGGACGTATGGTTGTTGGCTGTGCTCCGTATACCGGGAACGACTCAAATTCCTGCATCTGTAAAATAGAAGGCTGCTTGGATGGTAGTAGCAGCCTTCTGCTAGTCCGACAGTTTTTAAAAATGGGTTCGTTTTACTGCCCCTATCTGGGTATATCTATTCTTACTCTGTTTGCCGGGATCGTTCCAAATTTCTGGTTACTTTCCTAGGGACCTCCACCTGAACTGGTGGTGGTGGTCACCACCACGTATGACGGTTTTAGAATAATGGACCCCAAAAATTCTCTCTTTACTAAAACTGCCCGCGTTACTCACACCTATGTCATCACGTAAGAAATTAACGATACATGACTATAACGCACGACTTCCTGAGAATCTGACATTTATTCAATTCAATGGTAGCAGAGAAAGATCTCTGCTCAAATGTTCCCATTGTAACTATCAGGATCTTTCTTGGGGCATGTGTCCAAGATACGCCTCAGATAAAACAAAATGTCCAAAATGTAAAAATGTACCCGATCCATTGAAAGAAGCCAGCAAGAAACTCCCTGAAAATCTCACTTATATTCAATATGTGGATTCTCATGCTCCCGCTACATATAAATGTGATTTATGTAATTATAAAGGGACCATAACACCTCACAAAGTTACATCCAATACTAGGTGTAAGAGCTGCCGGGGGACTGGCGAAAGTAAAATTGATCGGTTGAATGCTGACTTATCACATAATTTTAAATTTGTCAGTTACGTTAATTCCTATAGTAAATCAACCGTTCAGTGTCTAACATGTTCTCATACTTGGACAATAGTACCTAAAAATATATCCGATGGGACTAAATGTGGGGTATGTAAAATGAACGTTGATAAGAAAGAATTTGATAATTTTTTATCTGATAATTACCTAATAAGTAGTGTGATTCCTAAAACCATAACTGCCAAGCATGAATTTATATGTGATTTTTGCTCTCGACCAGTAACTAAATCGGTTCGGAAGATCACTCGAGGGGCCGTCTGTAATTATTGCGCAAAAAATAGAAAACAATATGACGCCAAGCGATGCCAGATATTCGCTGATAAACATAATATTACATTTAAACTAGTGGAAATAGAACATCCTGATTACAGTTATTCTTGGATTTGCGATGAAGATCACACCAGTAAACTCTCTTTGGCTGGGATAAAAAGAAAAATATTTGATCCTAACCGTAAATCATGGTGTGATAGGTGTGAAATTCCCAAAAATAAAGATAGGCTTCATATTATTGCTAAAAATAGAGGCGGTAAATGGATACCCGGGATTGGGGGTTATACTAAGGATAACTATCATTATAAATTTGAATGCAGCTTGGGGCATGAATTTTATGTTAATGTTGACAATATTCTAGATAATAATGAATGGTGTGATATTTGTGAAGGGGAAATTCTAATTACAACTTTCGCTAAATTGGACTTTCAAGAGGACCAAAATCATACAATTGAAAATATAGCAAATACCGAAGCCTGGAAGATGGATAAAGAAAGGAAAGAACTAGATCAGCGACAATATCAATGGGAAAAGAGAATCGCTCAACGAACTATAGCTTATCAAAAAGAAGAGAGGGCTAATTTCGAAGCCAGGCAGAATCAATGGTTCCATGGAATAGAACATGGTTTTTCTTACGAAGTAAGTCACGATAGTATCGATGAAGATTTGTAATCTATTAGTTAATAGATTTTTTTAAATGAGATCTGAGAGCCAACTCGTTTCATTTTTCTGACGATTCCTGATCAATTCCGACTAATCTCAACCGATCTGGACCACTTTACCGCACGACTTGCAGCGCCAGTGATGCTTCAACATTTCGGGATGCTCCCCATTGGCAAAATAAGTGACACTACACCCTTTGTTACATTTGCACCACATGTTTCTTTGATGCTCTTGGATTTCGAATTTATGAGAGGTAAGCTTCCCTGTACCCTCGCAGACAAAACACCTAAAATGATAAACCTTGGGTGATTCAACACTATCGATGTCGACGATGGTACTTTTCATAACTCCATCTGTGCAACTGGAGCATTTGTGATTTTCCTGAACAATTGGAGGTTTGATACAAGTTTCCATGCCTAATATATTAGGCAGCTTCCGATAGCAACACTTAAATAACAATATTAATTTTATTAATCATCAATTTTGTTATTTTGATGAGGAGATAATTAAAAGACATGTTCATCGAGATTCTAAGAAATTATTCCATTGGTCAATAGTGTAATGACCTATCTTATAGCGGATAGCACTTAGGCACTTACCAAATTTACAACATTCGCAACTACCCGCGTGTAAATTTGGTTCTCCAGAAATGTAGCTGATGAATTCTACGCAATAATCACACACATATTTTTTACATTCAATACATTCCGATGAACACATATTGCATATTGCATATTGCAATATCACACTTACAGCAAGTTGTGACCTTATAGTCGTCTTCATAATAATCGCAAAATTTGCAAGCACAGTTATTAATGCCCTTGGAACGACTGAAAATATCCGACATGCGATCTTCCTCTTTACCATCTAACCAATCACACCATTCAATAGGATTATAATAATCTATCTTGTGTCGCATAAAATCTAGACAATCTTTATTTTTACAACAATTAAGTCTTGGAGTTGGGATTCCGTCTATCGCCTCCTATTAAACCGAAAGTTTTAAAACTTCCGAATTCGTCTGAACACTATGTGTTACCTGGCTAGAAGGCAGCCCAAAAATTTCTAAAAAATTAGGGGTCACAGTCTGTCTAAACAAAACAG